>ERZ773059.41-NODE-41-length-57231-cov-14.435357_pt1 | contig 57231 bp, 45 predicted proteins | sample MGYA00580514_ERZ773059 | MGnify/ENA primary metagenome ERZ773059 (study PRJEB29015, sample SAMEA2737981) | human oral metagenome | biome: human oral; feature: human-associated habitat; material: dental | place: China | collected 2056 ...
CCGTTCTAGCCATGTCCGTAACTTCCTCCGGGCGCTCGTCAATGAGCAGCATCATCAGGTATGCTTCGGGATGATTGGCTGCAATGGCGTTGGCGATGTTCTTCATCAAGATGGTTTTACCTGTCTTGGGTTGCGCCACAATAAGTGCACGCTGTCCTTTTCCTATGGGCGAGAACAAGTCTACGATGCGTGTCGAAAGGTTTGTCGTGGCAGGATTACCACAAAGATTGAACTTTTCGTCGGGGAATAGCGGCGTAAGATGCTCGAAAGGAACGCGATCGCGAATTTCATCTGGCACCCTGCCGTTAATCATGTCGATGCTTGTCAGTGGGAAATACTTCTCTCCTTCGCGCGGCGGACGAACTCTACTCTGTACTACATCGCCCGTTTTCAATCCATATTTCTTCACTTGCTGTGTGGAAACGTACACGTCGTCGGGCGAAGAAAGATAGTTGTAATCGCTCGAACGCAAGAAACCGTATCCGTCGGGCATAATTTCGAGTACGCCATCTGCCGTTATCAAGTCAGAGAAGTCGTAAGCAGGTTGTGCCGGTTGCACGGGTTCTGGCTGCTGATAGCCGGCATTAGGCATTCCATTGGTGGGATTGTCGAAAATGTCGTAGTTAGGCAACGCGCCTTGATCTTCGATTGGTAAGTCAACAACAGTGATGAAATCAGTTCCATCGCCAGGGTCGCCTTCCCAATACCCCTCCCTTATCGGGTCTGGTCTATCGTTCGAACCCTCGTTGCGAGCATTTATCTTAGCCTGCAATTGTGCCAACAGCCCGCTGTCGGGAGCATCTTGGTTTTCTTCCATGTCGTGGGCCTCTGGCAAGAAACCAGCCTCCGGAACAGACATTTCATTTATTGGCTCTGCCTCTGCTTGTTCGTCCACAACCTCTTGCGGTTCGGCTTGTATATTATCGTCAGGTTCGGCTGTCACCTGTTCAGGCGCGCTTTCGTCCTTGTTTTCCTCTTTCTGTTGTTCTTCGGTTTCCTTAGCCAAACGCTCTGCTTCGGCCAAGGCAGCAGCTTCTGCTTCTTTTTCTTTCTTTGATTTCCGTCCCCTTTTCTTGGGTTTAGCGGGTTCTTCGGCTTCCGTTTCGGCCGTAGTATCTTCCACTTCCTTAAACAAAGATGGTTGTTCGCTAGGTGTTACCTTGTTGTTTTTCACATCAAAGTTCTCTCCGTCTTTCCCTTTTACCGAATATACTCTATCTGTGTCTTTCTTAACAATTCTCGTTCTTTTCTTTTTTTGGCCCAAGGGGTTCTTCGTTCCCTCGTCAATGGCCTGCTTGTCTAGTATCGAATACACCAATTCTTCAATGTTGTCACCATCGTATTCGGCACCAAGTGTTTTTGCAATGTCTTCCAATTCAGACATTTCTTTTGATAATAGTTCTTCTTTGCTATACATATTTGTATATCTTAATGCAATAAGTTGTTGATTGTAATAAAAGCGTTTCAAGAAAAGAAACGCTTCGAAATTCAATGCAAAAGTACTGGAAATAAATCATTCCGCAAGCGTTTTTCACGAAAAAGTTTCGTTGTTAATATATTTTAAGTTGAAAAAGAGCTCTTAAATTGATATTTCAAGATGGTAGATGGCCTTTTGTCTCAATTGCAATAACCTATTGATGGCGATTAAGGCAAATTAATTTAGTTAACATCTTGACAATTTGTTTAAGGCGATATTCAAGTTTCAGCCTACCTTGTTCCACCACAGCAACAACCTTCTTTACTTGTAAAGAGCCTACCATTTATCTATTATATATAAATAGGTGTAATGTTTTATATCACTATACAAACAACAACTGGCTGGCAGATTATAGCAGTAAGATGGTTTTAACCTTAATCTGTTTCATTATAACTTGTACTGTTTTTATGTACTGTTGAACACATTCCCTGTCTTGTTTTTGTAGGCGCATCGGGCTATATTAAGTGAATAAGACAGGCAAGATGCCGACTACATACCTATGATGGACAGGTAGCCATACAAACCGCTTATAATATTTGTAAGCAGTATAATGCCCCTTATTGGCACTCAACTTGCACGCTTAGGGTGTCTAAAATTGAGGGATGTACTTAATCCCGTAAACATATTTTACAAAACACCTATTATCTAACACTCCCTTCTAGACGAAACAAAGGACTTAAAGCAGGCAATTAGCTGCATTTTTCTGTCTTACCTGCGTCACTTTTTTGTCCATTTTAAAAAAATCACTTGCATTTTGCGCCATTTAGTCTTTCTAGTTGGCTCCCAACTCGCAATTTTTTCGCACCCAATTACGCGCTTTTAGCCCCTAAAACTATACTATTTAACGGATATTTTGCCCCTTTTAGCCATATATTTAATGGTTCTAAAAGGTTTTAATTATACCATTGTAGGGGATATTTATACGTATCGACTCACGTATAGCACCATTTTGCACTGCATTTAGCACCATTTTGCCTTGCGTTTTGCACCAAAACACACTGCATTTTGCACCAAAACACACTGCGTTTAGCACCAAAATGCACTGCGTTTAGCACCAAAATGCACTGCATTTTGCTGTAAATAGGCCCAAAACTGGTGCAAACAACGGCTTTTCTAAATAAATATTCATTTTGCCGCATTCACATGCTAACCCCTTTTTACATCGAAAACAACTCTCGCGAGAATCGATTTTTTGCAGCCGGTTGAGCGATTGGTTGATAAAAAGCCACTCATAATGTTAAAATTTACGCTGAAAAATGGACAAAAAATGGCGTACGGACAAGGTTTGGGCTGGTGTTCAGTATCAACATTTACCCCTTAACGATTGCCGTTCGTTACCCGAACAAGATGATCGCAAGCCATTGTCCTCTCGACTTGACCTATATCACAGCCTATTCATTTCAGAAGAAATGGAAGAATGTTTCTTTTCCGTTCGGTGTTGATTGAAATACCAAAAGACATTTAACCGAACAGAGCGAGAATCCATCCAAGCACAGCCATTTAATAAAACACCTTGGAACTTACCGCTAATACGAGGTGTAGATGTATCTAATATGTCTGTCAGTTTGAGGTTTGCTCGTAGTTTTCTTTCAAAAAAGTGCTTTACAACAGAACAATTGAGAGTTGACGATGAACTGTACTCTATATATCCGCTACTGCCTGCTGCATTGTACGAATAATCTAAACTTACCTCCCACTGATGAGGGAAGGTAAAGCTGTTGTTCAAAGAACGAAAAAATCAAAATTCGTTCTCGTTTATCGACAAAAAAATGCAGTTACAAACGTGCTGTAACCCACGCTCTTACCAATACAGAAGCGTTCGACACTAAGGTTCAGCGTTTTTTAGTGAACATTCCCAAACGATGCCCCACCCCCTTGTTGTTAAGGGCACGCAACACGTATACCCCATTGGCTATGCCGCGCACATCAAGCTTATCGTTAACCGAAGAAAGCGTTGCAACGTGTTGACCTTGCAAGGTTTCAACAACCCAAACACGTCCCCACAAAGCATCGGCCGACTTGGGCAGCAACACCTTTCCATCACTGTAAGGCAGCATTTTAAGTTCGCTTCTGCTGCCGCCTGCCGCCTTTCGTGTTTGCAAAGGTTGGCTTTCGTTGCCATATCTGTCCATCGTTGTTATGGCAAAATACATTTGTGCGTTTCGCGGACTAACCTCAATGCTGTTCTTTGCATAGCGCATGGCTATGAGATTGCGACCATCGGTAACGTCAACAGGATAAGACGAGCTGGCATACACATTATATAATATATATGGCGAGTTGTTGGTGCTACGGCCACCACGCCAACTAACGAAAACGTTTCCGTTTTCTTCGCTCGTGTTTAAGTCCGTTGGAGGCGATGGTAGCTTGCTGTTTTCCCATGTCAGAGCAGGCGGCAGGGCCAAAGTAGGCGTAAAAAACTGTTGAGCATAGGTGTATATGCCCTTCAAGTTATCGGTAAAGAACTTGCTTCTGAAATAGGCATGCCCCATGCCATACTGCCTAGACACTTGCATTTCGCGCGTTATGACGTCGAGCGACCAGTTCTTTTCGCTGGGCGACATAAAGTAAATACCCAATCCAGGCACCACCATTCGCCCATAACTCTGTTCTGCCCAGTCGATAGCAAAAGGGAAAAAATTGTTGCCTTGGAAGTACATCATGGGGAAAAGGGCATCCATTGGCCCATCGCGCAACCAGCCTTGCGCATCTTGGCAAACCTTGGTGTATGCGTTCCAGCCATTACTTGCAAAACGGCTAAGGTCGTTAAACTTGCCAATAGGCGAACAGCTATACTTTACCCAAGGCTTATTGGCCTTAACTTTCTCGCCAATGGCACGCACAATGGCCGTAATGTTTCGCCTTGCAACATCGTGCGCAATGTTTATTTTCCATGTTTCGGGATAACGAATATAGTCTAGATGTAAGCCGTCAATATCGTAGCGGTCGGATATTTCTTTGCAGATGTTGGCCAAATAAGTGGCTGTTGTCGGGTTTTCGGGGTCCATATAGCCCTCTTCGCCAATCCGTTTTATCAGGTGCGGGTGCTTGTTTCTCAGCGATTTGCAACCTAGCGCGCTCCACTTTCCCACAGGAATAGTCACCACCCAAGCATGCAACTCCATCCCTCGCTTATGGCATTCGTCTATGGCAAAGGCCAAAGGGTCGTAGCCTGGCGACCTTCCTGGTACACCAGAGAGGCATCCATCCCACGGTTCGAGCAGCGAAGGATAGACTACCGTCCCGCGAACGCGTGTCTGAAACAAAACGGTATTGATGCCTGCGCGTTGAAGTTTGTCCAAAATACCACACAATTCTTGCTTTTGTCTGCTTGCCGCCAAGTCGTTTTGAGCATACGAACGCGGCCAATCCAATCCGCCAATGGTGGTGAGCCACACCGCTCTAACCTCGCGTTTAGGCAGTTTCCACCCGTTAAGCGCATTGGGTTTTGAAAACGAAAACTTCTGTGCGAGGAGCGTTGTCGCGACAAAAAACGCGAGAAGCAACAGCAAAAATCGACGTGAAAATGAGGATTGCTTTATCATCAGAATATCTCTCTTCTATATGTTTGTGCCTTGTATTGTTGTTTAGGCCTTCAACAAGCAAACGCAAGGAGGCCTAAATATATAATGAATGCAAAGATAAGTATATTTCTCGCATTTGTCGAATAATTTATTTACTTTTGCAGTTAATGTGACTTAAAGCCTATTTAAGGCGGTTTTTTGTGGCATAGTGCCAACCGCTAGCAGGACAACAGTTGCAGAAAGAGAATTATCAAAATTGAATTAAAGATTAATCCCGTAGAAATGAAAAAGAAATTAGGTTTGCTTTTCGTGTCGTTGATGCTTACGCTCACGGCAAGCGCACAATTTGAAGAGGAAAAAGTGTATGTGGCTGGTTCGCTTTCGGGGCTGGACATCAACTACAACGGCAACAATAAGTTTAGTTTCGGCGTGCAAGCTAAGGCCGGTTATTTCTTTGAAGACGACTGGATGGTGTTAGGACAGTTCGCCTACAACCACTATGGTAATGAAACTGTGCCCGATTATATTTCTGTTGGAGCTGGACTAAGATATTATATTGAACAAAACGGCCTATTTGTTGGAGCAAACGCAAGCCTTGTGCACACCTACCACAACTATAACGACATCATGCCAGGGTTTGAGTTGGGCTACGCATTCTTCGTTAGTCGCACTGTTACTATCGAACCTTCGCTGTACTACAACCAATCGTTTAAAAGCCATTCCAAGTACTCAACGGTTGGTCTCAGAATTGGTGTAGGTATTTACATTTAACCTTCTGTTAGTCAGAAAGGAATAAGAACCTTTACAGACATAAACAGGTATAGGCTGGCTTAGAGACAAATACTCCACAGTGTTATAAACATTCCTTGTGGCTTTTAAGGTGCTGTCCTCTGCTATGTCCAAGCTTGTTTCATTCCTCAAAGTGGCTCGCATGCGGATGTTTATTGTCCATCGCATGCGAGCCACATCAATAACTTTTCATTGTGCCTTTTAGTTAAATATTGAATATTGGCGGTGCATCCATCTATTTTTTTGTAAATTTGTATGTTGAAAATGTGCGCAAACAAGCGGCAAACATAGAGGTTGCACAACCTCGTTAAGCCTGCTAGCACCACTTCAATCAATTAAAGATAACGGCAAATGATGCAAACCATCAACAATATAGGCCGCCAACAACGCAAACAGCAATTATATTCATCCACAACGAGGTAAGTAATAAAGTTTATTATAATGAAAAGGAAACTATTTTTAGCACTACTATTCGTTCCCGTTTTCACGTTCGCACAAAACGATTGGGAACGTCCGCAAAGTAAGGAACAAAACAAATCTACACAAACAAAAAGCAAAAAAGAAAGCGCAAACAACACTGAACAAGCCAAATACCTAGAAGGCGCAGTGCCAACAGTAGACGGCAAGGTGGTGTTTGATTACGAACTAGACCTCCCTGGCAAAAGTGCACAAGAGATTTACGACGCTACCTATGCGGCGATTGAAGACTTAACCAAGGGCGAAAATCAATTCCCCGAAAGTTCGATTGCGCTGGTTAACAAGAAGGAACATATCATTGCGGCACGATTTAAAGAGTGGTTGGTGTTTCAAAGCACTTTTCTTTCGCTAGACAGAACTGTGTTTAACTACACGCTCATAGCCAAATGTTCAGACGGAAAGCTTAACCTAACACTCTCGCGCATTAGCTATGCCTATGAGATGAACCGCGGTGAAGGCAGCGGAGTGGAGGCTACAGCCGAGAAATGGATTACAGACCAATATGGATTAAACAAGGCTAAGACCAAGCTTAGCAAGATGTCGGGCAAGTTTAGGCACAAGACCATCGACCGTAAAGACGAGGTATTTGAGACCATTAAGCAGCGATTGAGACAATAAGACACCGTGCCGACCACACCAGTTCCGCACATCAAGAAAATAAATAGCAACACAAATAGCATTTGTATGGAAACGCAATATCCACAAAGAAGACATAGAAGACCAGACAAGGAGCAAGACCAATTCTTGCCCATAAGGAACATACTGAATATTATTTTCATCATCGGAGCCATTATTGGCGTATCCGTATATTTCTTATCAGACACCACCGTAGGCACGTTTATCGTGCTGGGGTCGATGGTTTTCAAGATTGCCGAAACAATACTTCGCTTTATTCGTTAGATGAACAGGTTATTCATGCTGGCCGCAATGCTGTCGTTGGCACTGTCGTCGGCACTTGCACAAGACGACTTCACTCGCTTTGACGAGGACGGAAACTTCTCAACAGGCAAGAAAGAGAACAGGAAAGACTCGCTGGGTTCTAACAAGGAGATACCCGTGGGGCTGAAAGTGTGGACCGTAGACCCACGCTTTGGCGACCGCATTGCGGCGCAACCCGACACCCTCTCGCACATGTTTATGAACAAAGCCTTTACTTATGGCATGCGAGGTGAGTACAATATGCTGGGCAACTTGTCGTCGCCCAGACTCAATCGTGTGTTCGTAAACAGACCGGATGACGGGCAATTCATCTTTACTGAGCCTTATAGCTACTTCATTGTGCCTGCCGACAAGTTCCTTTTCACCAATACGCTGTCGCCCATAACCAATCTTAGCTATTTCAGTTGCGGCGACAAGACCGACGGCGAAGACCATTTCACGGCTTTATTTGGCGTGAATGCCGGCAAACGTGTGGGCGTTGGTTTCAAGTTCGACTACAACTATGGGCGCGGTTTCTACCAAAACCAAAGTACGGCCATGTTTAATTACACCATGTATGGGTCGTACATCGGCGACAGATACCAAGCGCATCTGTTGTTTTCTACCAACCATCAAAAGGCTAGCGAGAACGGGGGAATAACCAACGACAACTACATTACCCATCCCGAAACGTTCAGCGAGAACTTCACTACAAACGAAATTCCTACCGTCTTAACCAAAAACTGGAACCGAAACGATAATCTTAGCGTTTTTTTCAGTCATCGTTACAACATCGGCTTTAACCGAAAAGTACCCATGACCAAAGAAGAAATTGCTGCCAAGAAGTTCGCAATGGAGGCTAAAAAAGACAAGAAACAACGCGAAAAGAAACAAAATGGCCGCACAAGTAAGGCTGGCGACAACGCAACCGACAACAAAGAGTACGGCGGTCGCCCCGACAATGCAAAGATTGCAGGCACTGAGCCAGAAGATTCGGCACGCACTACGCGCCGCATTACCGTTAGTAGCAAGGCACAAGCAGACAGTTTGATGACACAAAGCGAGCAGCCAAAGAAAGATACTTCGTGGCTGAAAAACGAGTATGTGCCTGTTACGAGTTTCATACATACGCTTAAATTCGAAAACTACAAGCGCATTTACGAGGCTCACCAAACGCCAACCAACTACTATGCCAACACATATTTTAACGCTGGCAGGCTAACTGGCGACTCCATTTTCGACGAAACACGCCACCATAGGCTACAAAACACGTTGGCCCTGGCCTTGCTCGAAGGGTTCAACAAGTGGGCTAAGGCAGGCATAAAGGCATTTATAAGCAGCGACATACGCCACTACGAATTGCCCAACACGCAAGGAAGGCTAGAAAGTTTTAATGAACAAACCATGAGTTTCGGCGGACAATTGGCCAAGACACAAGGCAAAACCTTACACTATGGCGTTACGGCAGAGACGTGGTTCTTGGGAAAAGATGCTGGTCAACTGAAAGTAGACGCCTCGGCAGACCTTAATTTCCCATTGTTCGGAGATACAGTCAGCCTCGCTGCAAACGCTTTTTTCCATCGAATTAACCCAGGTTTCTACTTCCATCACTTCCAATCGCGCCACTTCTGGTGGGAGAACAACAACTTATCTATGACCATACACTCGCGCCTGCAAGCCACGTTGAGTTCTCAAAAGACGCGAACCAAACTGCGTTTTGCCGTAGACGAGTTGAAGAACCACACGTATTTTGCACAGAACTACACCATAAACAGCGACTTTACACGCACAGCCAACACCGTGAACGTAGAGCAAAGCAGTGCGGCAATAAACCTGCTAACGGCCGAATTGGCACAAGATGTCACCCTCGGACCGCTCAATTGGGAGAGCGTTGTAACGTGGCAGCGCACCAGTCATCCCGCCATTCTGCCCCTACCCTCCCTCAATATCTACACCAATCTGTACCTGCGGTTTAAGATAGCACGCGTGTTAGAGTGCGACTTTGGGGCCGACATGCGATACTTCACCGCCTATAACGCACCCGATTATAGCCCTGCGCTGGGGCAATTTACCGTTCAAGCCCAAGCCGACAAGGTGAAAATTGGCAACTATCCGCTTGTCAACGTGTACGCCAACTTCCATCTTAAACAAGCTCGTTTCTTCATTTTGATGAGCCACATCAATGCGGGCAGCGGTAACAAGAAATACTTCTTCGCCCCCCACTATCCACTTAACGACCGCATGTTGTACTTCGGACTAAGCTGGAACTTCTTTAACTAAGGTTTGTTGAACCAGAAACTGACCCACCAAGACACATGCCACCCAAAGGGAGGAATTGATAAAGAAATACCTCGACACACGGCCGCAACCGCGCTTATCTTCGTAAAAGATAGCGGGTTGCGGTCTTTTCCTTTATTCCGCCCAACAAACAAACGCCTTACCCCCACCAACAGCACTTGCATTTAAAATTGCTATAAAGTGAAAGATACACCTAAAATCAATTGTTTTATTGAACATAAAGTTGTAACTTTGTTTCCATATTCAGGAAGGAATAACTCATCCCGAAAGCAAAACACATATTAACGAACATGTTTAACTAAAAACCACAATACATGAACGATAAGAAATTGATGAATTTGGCTGCGGACAACATACGCATTCTGGCAGCGTCAATGGTAGAAAAAGCTAAGTCTGGACACCCTGGCGGAGCGATGGGTGGTGCCGACTTCATTAATGTTCTCTTCTCTGAGTTCCTTGTTTACGACCCGGAAAACCCCTCTTGGGAAGGTCGCGACCGCTTTTTCCTCGACCCTGGGCACATGTCGCCCATGCTATATTCGGCCTTGGCGCTGCAAGGAAAGTTTACGATTGACGAGCTTCAGCAATTTCGCCAATGGGGTTCGCCCACTCCTGGACACCCCGAAAGAGATGTGCAACGCGGTATAGAGAACACTTCGGGACCGTTAGGACAAGGACATGCCTACGGTGCAGGTGCTGCCGTTGCCCAAAAATTCCTCGAAACGAAACTCTCGCACACCATGATGCAGCACACCATATATATATATATATCCGATGGTGGCATACAAGAAGAGATTTCGCAAGGCGTTGGACGATTGGCTGGCGCATTGGGACTAGACAATATCGTGATGTTTTACGATTCGAACGACATTCAATTGTCTACCGAATGCGGCGTGGTGACTTGCGAAAACACTGCCGCCAAGTACGAATCGTGGGGTTGGAAGGTGATAACCATTGACGGAAACGATGCCGACGAGATACGTCGAGCACTGAACGAGGCCAAAGCCGAGAAAGAAAAACCCACACTTATCATTGGAAATACCGTGATGGGCAAAGGCGCATTGCGAGCAGACGGGTCTAGTTTCGAACACCACATCGGCACACATGGCGCACCACTCGGCGCAGAGGCCTACCAAAAAACCATCGTTAACCTAGGCGGAAACCCCAACGAGCCTTTCGTTGTGTACCCCGAAGTGAAAAAACTCTATGCAAAACGCAATGAAGAACTAAGAGAAATTGTAGCCAAAAGACACCAAGAAGAAAACGAATGGGCCAAAAACAACCCACAACTAGCCGCACAAATGAAGGAGTGGTTCAGCGGAAACGCGCCAAAAGTGGATTGGAGCACGCTGACTCAAAAGCCCGATGCTGCAACGCGTGTGGCCTCGGCTGCTTGCTTGGGACTGCTGGCAGAGCAAGTTCCGAACATGGTTTGTTCGTCGGCCGACCTCTCTAACAGCGACCGCACAGATGGTTTCCTCAACAAAACGCGCGAAATGAAACGTGGCGACCTTTCGGGAGCCTTCCTCCAAGCTGGCGTAAGCGAACTTACCATGGCCTGCATGTGCATTGGCATGTATTTACATGGGGGCGTAATACCTGCTTGCGGAACTTTCTTCGTATTCTCCGACTATATGAAACCTGCCATACGTATGGCTGCCCTCATGCGTGTTCCCATCAAGTTTATTTGGACACACGATGCTTTCCGCGTTGGCGAAGACGGTCCTACGCACGAACCAGTTGAGCAAGAGGCGCAAATCAGGTTGATGGAAAAGCTGAAAAACCATTGCGGCGAAGACTCTGTTCGCGTTTTCCGCCCTGCCGACGTAAACGAAACAACCGTATGTTGGCAAATGGCAATGGAGAATATGGACACGCCAACGGCACTTATTCTTTCGCGCCAGAACGTGAAGAACATACATCCCGACACCAATTACGAACTTGCTCGCCGTGGCGCGTACGTTGTTGCAGGCAGCGACAGCCAGTTCGACGTTATACTCTTGGCCTCTGGCTCGGAGGTAGCCACATTGGAAGCTGGTGCCGAGCTGCTAAGAAAAGACGGCGTGAAAGTACGTATCGTGAGTGTTCCTTCCGAAGGATTGTTCCGTCTGCAAAGCGCAGAATACCAAGAAGAAGTATTACCCACAGGTTCTAAGATATTCGGCTTAACAGCTGGACTACCCGTAACGCTGCAAGGTCTTGTTGGTGCTAAGGGAAAGGTTTATGGGCTAAACAGTTTCGGCTATTCAGCTCCCTTTAAGGTGCTAGACGAAAAGCTAGGTTTCACCGCAGAGAATGTATATCATCAAGTTAAATCATTAATAAGAGAGTAGTATGGAAATAAAAACTATTGGTATCGCTTGCGACCACGCAGGCTTCCCGCTCAAGCAATACGTTCTCCAATACTTGGAAGAGCATGGTTATCTGTACAAAGACTATGGCACATACAGTGACCAAAGCAGTGACTATCCCGACTTTGCCCACGCCTTGGCCGAAGGTATTGAAAGCGGCGAGGTTTATCCTGGCATTGGTATCTGCGGAAGCGGCGAGGGCATGGCCATGACCCTCAACAAACACCAAGGCGTAAGAGCCGGATTGGCTTGGATGCCTGAGATTGCGCAACTTATCCGCCAACACAACGACGCCAATGTGTTAGTTATGCCAGGTAGGTTTGTAGACAACAAAACAGCAAAGAAGATTCTCGATGGGTTCTTCTCTGCCACTTTCGAAGGCGGACGACACCTTAATCGAGTGAAGAAAATTGCCATTAAAGAATAAATAGCAGTGGTTCAGCCTGTTTCCTCTTGGCAACAATTAAACTGAAACAACGCTAAGACAGAACAAGATGGAAGCTGCATAAACTCTTCCACCCACTTCATTATAAAAGGCTCACGGATTATCCGCGAGCCTTTTATTTTGATTATCAAGCCATGAAGTTTGTTTTAGATAAGCTTTAACTCCATAAATCCGTCTTAACTTTTAATCCTTCTGTAAATAGAGCGGAGTTTGTTATCTATGTAATGCCAACACAAGATAAACACTCCTCATCATATACGATGTGCAGGAGAAATCAACTCACGGGCTTATAAACTCACGAAAAACCAACAACTCGCAAGTACGTCAACTAACAAACTCACCAACTCATAAACTTATCAACTCAAAAACTCATAAACTTATCAACTCAAATAACCATAAACTTATCAACCCAAAAACTCATAAACTTATCAACTCATAAACTTACAAACTTATCAACTCATAAACTTATCAACCCCAAAACTCATAAACTTATCAACTCAAAAACTCATAAACTTATCAACTCAAATAACCATAAACTTATCAACTCATAAACTTATCAACTCAAAAACTCATAAACTTGTCAACTCAAAAACTTACAAACTCTTCAAATCATCAAATCATAAAAGTTAAAACGTTTCTTTTAATTTACAAAATAAGTTTAATTTTCACTCGGTTCTAGCGAAGATATTGGTTAAAAAGTTGGCGAACATCTACAATTTATAACCTTTCGTGCCTTGAAGTCTGTCCATTTTTAAGCCCAAAACCTGCATTTTGCACCATATTGCCTTTCTAGATTGGTTGCCAACTCATGATTTTTGAAGCCCAATAACCCACTTTTAACCCCCAAAAACCTACTTTTTAATGGTTGTTTTGCCCCTTTTAGCCATGTGTTTCGTGGTTCTAAAAGGTTTTGTTTATACAATTGGTGTGGATGTTCATGCTTTTTATCTCGCATTTTGCAGCAAATCGCACCACATTTAGCAGCATTTCACCTTGCATTTAGCACCAAAACGCACTGCATTTAGCGGCAAAACGCACTCCGTTTAGCACCAAAACGCACCGCATTTAGCACCAAAACGCACCGCATTTAGCAGCAAATAGCCTCCGAAATGGTGCAAACTGCTGTCTTTCTAAATAAATATTCATTTTTCCGTATGCACAGACAACCCTATTTTTGCATCAAAACAAACCTTCTCGAGAATCGTTTTTTTGCGGCAAGGTGAGCGATTGGTGGGCGGAAAGGGCAGTTATAATGTTAAATTTTCTACTAAAAACTAGACAAAGAAACGATTGTGCCGTATATACGCGCATGGGCAACGGCACGGAAAGCACGTACGCTTACAACCGCCAGCGCGAAGGATTGCAGGGCATGCAGCTAACAGCCAACGGCAACAGCATCATGGAAGTGCAGAAGTAATCTGCCATTGGCAGCCAGTTTTCTGGCTTGTAGAGAACGCATTGAATGACTTCCGCCTGGTCGCTGTTTGATACATAACCACGTTTTGCCACACACAAATGGGGCAGAATTTCAGATATTTCGTATCTTTGTCCAGCACTTCGTAAATGAGGTAAGTGTTTATCTTGGTTTTGCATCACAAAGAGAAAACAATAAACTCCGCTCAATTTATAGAAGGATTAAAAGTCAAGACGACTCCTGAATTTAGTTCCCTGCATATAAAGGACGATTACAAAAACATCTTGTACGTTACATGGGAAGAATTGGTTGCAAAAGCAGAGGAGTTGTGTATCAACGTAAAAGACTTCAAAGAGCGATACCTCGAAATATAAATACTAGGGCTATTTCCCAACTCATTAACTTGATAACTGGCTAACTTCCTACCTCGTCAACTCGATAACTTTATGGTTGAATGAAAGTAAACATGCCTAAATCACCTTGAAACGTGCGCGAACTAGTTGACGTTAAGAGAACCAATCGCAGTGTGATGCGATAGACAGATAAGGGTATATTGAGCAGCACATAAAGCACGAAAAACATTATTTCGTGCTAAATTCATGCTAAAATCGTTTGTAGGTGCAATGCGTTCACACAGTTTTTATTAAATTTGTATCTGCAAAAGACGAAAAAGACATGGTCCTACCACAAGAATTTACCGCTTATACAAGGGCACTCATGGGCAACGAGCTGTACGAGAAGTTGCTTGTCGCACTAGAACAAGAGCCTCCCGTGAGCCTCAGACTGAACCCGTTTAAGACGAAAAACGGCGATGTGGAGGTGTGTAACGCGGACGAAAGTGTGGCATGGACAGACTATGGTTATTACCTTTCGGGACGTCCAAACTTTACGTTCGACCCGCTTTTTCACGCTGGCGCATATTATGTACAAGAGGCATCGTCGATGTTTGTGGCATGGATTGTAAAGCAATTGGTGCATTCGCCCATCACGATGCTCGACCTTTGTGCGGCTCCCGGCGGCAAGTCTACGGCATTAAGGAGTGTTCTTCCGCAAGGAAGTCTGCTGTTTTGCAACGAGCCCATTACGCAAAGGGCAAGCATCTTGGCAGAAAACATACAGAAGTTTGGCCATCCCGACATGGTGGTGAGCAGCAATTTCGCCGCCGACTACCGCAAAAGCGGCTTGCAATTTGATGCCATCCTAGCCGACGTACCCTGCTCTGGCGAGGGTATGTTCAGAAAAGATGCAGGGGCAATTGCCGAGTGGAGCGAAACAAACGTGGAACACTGTTGGCGGTTGCAGCGCGAGATAATCGCCGACATCTGGCCTTGCCTAAAACCTGGCGGACTGCTCATATACTCTACCTGCACCTTCAACGACAAGGAAAACGAACGCAATGTGGAGTGGATTGCACAAGAATTTGATGCCGACTTCGACCTGCCGCCCATCCCAGCTGCATGGAACATCACGGGGAGCATAGGGTCGGACGTCCCTGCATGCAGGTTTATTCCAGGCATATCTAAGGGCGAAGGTCTTTTCTTATGCGTGCTAAGAAAGAGGTGGGCGCATGATACAGTACACGAAGAGCGCAAAAAACGTTCCTCAAAAAGCATGACAACAAAGGTAAGCTTGCCCGAAATGCCACAGTGGCTAAACGCGGATTTGGCGTTCGACACACGCCAAATAAACGGCAACATCCACGCTATACCCAGTCAATGGACAAGCCTGTTCGACAAGGCTAGCACGGCATTGCGCATTGTTCATGCAGGAGTTGCGCTGGCTACACCAAAGGGAAAAGACCTCGTTCCACACCCAGCACTCGCCCACTCCATTGCACTCAACAGCGACGCATTTTGCAAATGCGAGTTAGATTACGCCTCGGCCATCGCCTTCTTGCGCCGCGAAGCCATCACCTTACATGCAGATACACCCCGTGGATACGTGTTAGTTACCCATCAAGGCATGCCGCTGGGCTTTGTAAAAAACATCGGCAACCGCGCCAATAACCTCTATCCGCAAGAGTGGCGCATAAAAAGCACGCACATACCACAACCACAACAGATTATAAAGTTAAAATGAAACAATATCTAGACTTGCTTCAACGCATTGTGAACGAAGGCACACGCAAGGAAGACCGCACAGGAACAGGAACGCTAAGCGTTTTTGGACACCAGATGCGCTTTAACCTCGAAGAGGGTTTTCCGTTGCTAACCACGAAGAAACTACACCTCAAATCCATCATTCACGAGTTGTTGTGGTTTCTTAAAGGAGACACTAACGTAAAGTATCTGCAAGAGAATGGCGTGAGGATTTGGAACGAATGGGCCGACGAGAACGGCGAACTGGGACCTGTTTATGGGCATCAGTGGCGTTCGTGGCCCAACTATAACGGCGGGCATGTCGACCAAATACAAGACATTGTGAATGCCTTGAAGAACAATCCAGACTCTCGGCGGATGATTGTCAGTGCGTGGAACGTGGCCGAAGTAGACCAAATGGCACTACCACCCTGCCATTGTCTGTTCCAATTTTATGTGGCCAATGGCAAGCTTAGCCTGCAATTGTACCAGCGTTCGGCCGACACTTTCCTCGGCGTACCCTTTAATATTGCCTCGTATGCCCTGCTAACGATGATGATGGCACAGGTTAGTGGACTGAAACCAGGCGACTTTATCCACACCACAGGCGACACCCATCTTTACCTAAACCACTTGGAACAGGCCAAAGAGCAGCTGAAACGCACTCCGCGTACATTGCCTAGGATGGTGATTAACCCCAACGTAACCAGCATTTTCGACTTTAAATACGACGACTTTACCCTCGAAGGCTACGACCCCTTGCCGCACATCAAGGCCGAAGTGTCGGTATAGCCCTCTAACATATAAGGATATGCAGATAAATATCATCGCTGCCGTGGCCCGAAACAGAGCCATAGGCCATCAAAACAAACTTATATATTGGTTGCCCAACGACCTAAAACGCTTTAAGGCACTTACCACTGGCCACACCATCATCATGGGGCGAAACACCTTTCTGTCACTTCCCAAGGGCGCATTGCCCAATAGGCGCAATGTGGTGTTGAGTAGCACGCAGTCTGTTTTTGCGGGTTGCGAGCACTTCTCTTCGCTATCCGATGCGTTACAAAGTTGTGCACCCGATGAAGACGTATATATAATAGGTGGCGCAATGCTTTACAACGAGGCCATTGCCTTTGCCGATAAGCTGCTTTTAACTGAGATAGACGACACACCTGACGTGGCCGACGCCTTTTTTCCCAACTATGACGGATGGAAAGAAACAGCACGCGAATGCCACGAAAAGGACGAAAAGCATGCCTTTAACTACTGTTTTGCCGACTACGAACGCACAACTACGCCCTCTCGTGGCTAAATACAACACCTAAAATTACACCGATACACAAACGTATGATTATAAAGCTATGTGGCATGCAACATGCCGACGACATCAAAGCAGCCGCGCAATTAGGCATTAACCTTCTTGGTTTCGACTTCATTCCCAAAAGTCCGAGATATGTAAGAATGATTTCATCGCAAGCTGGCATCATTCCCGATTTCAGCGAAGAGCGACTTCGCGCCCTGAAACAGCCCAATTCGCCTCAACAACAGCCCGTAAAAGTCGGCCGTGTGGGTGTTTTTGCCGACGATATGCCGCAAAACATCGTTACGCGCGTTTATAACTACGAACTCGATTATGTGCAACTTAACGGCGAAGAGCCTGCCGTTACACTCGAAAACCTGCGTCGTAGCATCGACCCAGACATTCGAAAAGGCATTAAAATCATCAAAAGGATTGCCATCGACACACAAACCGACCTTGCCAAGGCCACAGAATACGAGGGAAAAGCCGACTTGTTGCTGTTTCATATCACAGCAAAAGAAGCCGAATTGCAAGCCACTGGCGACGACAATTCGCCACTGAACCAGCTGCTTTCTGCCTACCACGGCTCTACACTTTTCTTAATAAGCAAGCCCAACACCCCTTTCGACACCTTATTAATTAAGAGTATCACTCATCCACAGTTCGCAGGGATAAACCTTGATACGCAATTCGAATTGGAACCAGGCAAGAAAGACATGGAACAATTGCAGAAGTATGTTGAAGTGATTAAAGCCATTAAGTAAATGTGCGCACAACAAACACCGCACCCCATCAGTACAACCATGAATGTTGCAATTATCGACAACTACGATTCGTTCACGTTTAATCTGGTTCATCTCATTGCAAGCCTAGGAGCAAACGTAACGGTGTTGAAGAACGACGACTTTGAACTTGCCGACCTCGAACACTACGATAAGATTGTGCTTAGCCCTGGGCCAGGACTTCCTTCGGAGGCTGGAAAGACAATGGATGTGATAAGAACTTATGCCGAAACTAAACCCATTTTGGGCGTATGTCTGGGCCATCAAGCCATAGCGCAAGCCTATGGTTGTAAGCTAACCCACCTTTCGGAGGTTTGCCACGGACAGTCAACCCGAGGTTTGAACCTTGGTAACGACCCAATCTTTGAGGGATTGCCCACAGAAGTACTGATGGGTAGATACCATAGCTGGGTGGTGGAACGCGAAAGTGTGAGCAGCCCGCTGGAAATAACCGCCATAAGTTCCGCAGGAGAAGTGATGGGCATCCGACATAAACAACTTAGACTGCATGGCATACAGTTTCATCCTGAGAGCATTTTAACACCTAATGGCAAAACAATAGTGAATAATTGGTTGCATAAAGGTTAGAGGATAAAAGTTGAATAAGCGGTTTTCCATAAATAATAACGTGTTGTTGAACAGAGTATTACGCAAATAAGGTAAAGTTATCGTTCGCCAAACAGCAATGCAAGTACAACCATTATTTTATAAGAAAATGTATATTTAGTACTTAAAATGTATGTGTTTTATAAAATAAAATCATACCTTTGTATGAGAAAAAAGGACATTACGAATACCACGAGCCCCATTATCATGACAACCAAACACTAAAACAGCCTTTAAAAATGGAGCAAATGGTATTGAACCTTAAGCTTGCCTGAACTTATGACGAGAAAACAACGACACTACAAATGGCACCTTGTTGGAAATGTAATTCTAACCTTGGTAATGTTTACCGCCATCTCGGTAATCCTTAAACCTGCATTCATGTTTTACAACCACAATGCTTTTAAGGACTGTGCCTTTACCGACTACCTTGCTGTTATTTGGCATGGTTTGCCAATGGACATATCCGTGGCAGGCTACCTAACCATCGTTCCTGCCCTGCTTGCACTTATCTCCATTTGGCTGCACCCTGCCCTTATCCGCATTCTGCACAGAATATATCTGGCCTTAGCATCGCTTTTGCTCAGTATCGTTTATTGCACGGATGCCGTTCTTTACAGCTTTTGGCAGTTCAGAATAGACTCTACACCGTTTTTCTACTTTCTCAGTTCGCCCAAAGATGCGCTGGCATCAGTGCCCATTTGGTGGGTGCTGTTGGGCATTGTTGTGGTGGTGGTGCTCACAGCCGTGTTGTTCTTCGTTCTATGCAAGACCATAGGCACGTTCCCCGAAAGCAAAGGTATCGCCAAAGATAGGCTTATCGCATCGGGCGTAATGGTTGTTGTGCTTGCCTTGCTGTTCGTTCCCATACGCGGAAGTCTGGGAACATCCACAATGAATCTTGGACGCGTATATTACAGCGAGAACCAAAAGCTAAATCACGCCGCCATCAATCCCTGTTTCAGCCTGCTCAGTTCGTTGATGAACGACGAAGACACCAAAGACCAATACCGCTTTATGGCTGCCGACGAAGCCAACAAGTTGTTTTCGCAAATCACCGATAAGACAAAGCAAGGGGGAACAGATGCGGTTTTTAAGTTACTCAACACCAACAGGCCCAATATTGTGATGGTGGTGTTAGAAAGCTTTTCGGCACACATCATGAAAAGCATGGGAGGTACGGCTAACGTGGCCGTGAACATGGACAAATGGGCTAACGAAGGCGTGCTGTTCACCAACTTCTACGCCAACAGTTTCAGAACCGACCGCGGATTGGCAGCCATCTTAGCAGGTTATCCAGCCCAACCCACCATGAGCATTATGAAGTATCCCAACAAAACGGGCAACTTACCCATGTTTCCACAAAAGTTAAAGAAGGCGGGATACCAGCTAAAATACTATTATGGCGGCGATGCCGACTTCACCAACATGCGTTCGTTTGTAACAACAGCGGGCTTTGAAGACCTTGTTTCGGATGCCGACTTCCCCATTAAGCTGCGACTTAGCAAATGGGGAGTGCCCGACCAATACGTATTCGACCGCGCATTGGCCGACATCAAGAGCCAAGCACCCAACGCAACACACCTCAGTGTGATACAAACAAGCAGCAGCCACGAACCATACGACGTGCCCTTTAAGAAACTGAACAACAAAATTCTGAACGCATTTGCCTATACAGACAACTGCCTAGGTAAGTTCGTAGCCGCCTTAAGGAAGCTCCCGTCGTGGAAAAACACACTCGTTGTGCTTGTTCCCGACCATCAAGGATGCTACCCCGAAGACATGGATAACTATTCGCCACAACGTTATCACATTCCATTGCTTTTGCTTGGCGGCGCACTTAAAGCCAAAGGCCCCATCGCCACACTTGGTTCGCAAGCCGATATTGCAGCAACCTTGCTGTCGCAGCTAGGCTTTTCGTACAGCGAATTTACGTTCAGCAAAGACATGCTCAACCCCAATGTGCCCCATTTTGCCTTCTCAACCGTACCCAACGCGTTCATGATGAAGACAACCGACAACACCGTGTTCTACAATTGCGAAACAAATAAAACCATTTTGGACAACGGAAAGACGCCAGGAAAGAACCTGCCATACGGCAAAGCCTACTTGCAGAAACTTTACGACGACATTTCCAACCGCTAACAACATAGATGATAAAGACGCTCAACGACTTAGATGCAGCCTTGCTGCTATGGATCAACAGTTTCCATTCGCCCTTCTTCGACCAGTTTATGAACCTCGTCTCAGGAAAATGGGTGTGGGTTCCCATGTACGTGGGCATCTTTATTGTGCTAGCCATGCGCCTTGGCTTTAAGCCCAAGCTTGTTGCAATACTGGCAACCATCGGTATTGCGCTTTTCTTTTCCGACTTCGCTTGCTCCGAAGTCATCCGCCCAATCTTTAATCGCCCCCGCCCAACTCAATTGGGAAGTGGCATTAGTCACCTTGTTCACATTGTAGACAACTATCGCGGAGGCGATTATGGATTTCCCTCTTGCCACGCATCCAACTCGTTTATGCTCGCCACTACGGCCGCCCTACTCTTCCGCAACAAGATTTTATCTGCATTCTTTTTCCTCTGGGCAATTGCCCTGTGTTACAGCAGAGCCTACTTAGGCGTTCATTATCCAGGCGACCTACTTGCAGGAGCCGTATGGGGCACCATCGTTGCCTTTGCACTTTATGGCCTTGTAAACCGCTACTACGCGCTTACCGAAGTTAAAACGGCCAAACACACCCAGCTTATCTCCATCGTGGGGGCATCAACCTTCGTACTTTTAGCCATCGTTTCTGCCATTCAAACTTGTGTGGCATAACACGCAGACAACCGTCAACGACCTCATATTAGCCCCTTATCACATCGGCAAAACAACCAATAACGCATGCTTTACCCCACAAAGTACCACCAATAAAAGCAAAACAAGCCAGCCTTTGTTTGTGTTGTCAATCTTTTTAAGTACATTTGCAGATACAATAACATAACAGGTAAACAATGAAACCAACACTTTTACTACTCGCCGCTGGCATGGGAAGCCGCTATGGCGGGTTGAAACAGCTCGACGGACTTGGCCCTAATGGTGAAACCATCATGGACTATTCCATCTACGATGCCATCAAGGCAGGGTTCGGAAAGATTGTCTTTGTTATTCGCAAAGACTTTGAGAAAGACTTCAAAGAGAAGATATTGGCAAAGTACGAGGGTCATATCCCTGCCGAATTGGTGTTCCAAAGCTTAGACGCACTGCCCGAAGGGTTCGCCGTTCCCGAAGGAAGAGAGAAACCCTGGGGAACAAACCACGCCGTAATGATGGCCAAAGACGTTATCAAAGAGCCGTTCTGCGTTATCAACTGCGACGACTTTTACAACCGCGACTCGTTCATGGTGATTGGCAATTTCCTTAGCGAACTACCCGACAATGCGAAGAACGCTTACGCTATGGTAGGTTTCCGCGTTGGAAACACGCTTAGCGAGAACGGAACAGTGGCTCGCGGCGTTTGCTCGACAGACGAAAACGGCCTGCTTACCACTGTGGTTGAGCGTACCGAGATTATGCGCGTAGACGGCAAGGTGTGCTATAAGGACGAGCAAGGACAATGGGTAGCCATTGCAGACAACACGCCCGTATCAATGAACATGTGGGGATTTACTCCCGACTACTTCGATTATAGCGAGGCTTATTTTAAGGAATTCTTGTCTGACGAGAAGAACCGAACTAACCTGAAAGCCGAGTTCTTCATTCCATTGATGGTGAACAAGCTTGTTAACGACAAGACGGCCACCGTGAAAGTGCTTGACACCACCAGCAAATGGTTTGGCGTTACCTATTCGGCCGACCGCGAAGGCACGGTTGAACGCATACAATCGCTCATTAACGAAGGCGTATATCCTGCCAAACTGTTCTAAGGCAGGTTCAAAAAAATAAAAGATAAGTGGTAGTCTATTGTGTGCTTAGCTATGCGCACAATAGGCTACCACTACTTTTTTGCATGGGGCTTAGCGAGTACAAAAACATTTATAGCCACAATATTCCGTGTATAGCAGGATTGCAACCTCACAAACTGAAAACTGGCTTGCTAACTTTAAAAATCATAACAGAACAACCCACCAGCTCAAAAAATCATCAACCAACAAGCTCACAATCCTAACTATTCACCAACCTAAAAGGCATGAACTAACAAACTTACAACCCAAACAACACATCACCTTAAAACTAACATACTAACATGCTCAAAAACTTAAAACCTCATGAACAAACATACTCAAAAACTTAAAATTCTACACAATACTTTATAAAACCCACTCTCCTCCACACTCCATTCTAGCGAAAACAGAGCCCTCTAACCAGAAAATTAGACCCTAAATTGGTAATGAGCAGCATACCTTATAAGCACTGTCCGCCGTAAGCATGCGTGCTTTCCATGCCTTTGCTCATGCGCGTGTATATGATATGGTTGTATTTGTCTTGTTTTCAGTAGAAATTTTAACATTATGAGTGCCCTTTCCGCTCACCAATCGCCCGCCTTGCCCCAAAAAATCGATTCCTGCGAAGGTTGGTTGTGATGCAAAAAGGAGATACTTTTACATGCAAGCAAAATGAATTTTTATTTAAGACAACCGCCACTAACACCCGTTTTCGGGCTATTTGCAGCAAAACGGAGTGCGTTTTGCCGCTAAATGCAATGCGTTTTGGTGCTAAATGCAATGCGTTTTGGTACAAAATGGAGTGCGTTTTGGTGCTAAATGCGAGTTGAAATGGTGCTAAATGCAGTGTAAAATGATGCTAAATGCGAAACGAAAAGTATAAATATCCGTTGTAATTGTATAAATTAGGCCTTCTTGAACCACGAAAAATGTGGCTCGTAGGGGCAAAATGTCTATCGAAAAGTGGTTTTTTGGGGGTAAAATGGGTGTATTTGGGCTTGAAAAAAATCGGACTTCCAACCAAACTAGAAAGGCAAAATGGTACTAAATGCAGGTTGTGTTCTCAAAAATAGACAAGATAAGAGGTGTGCAAGGATGGAATTAACGGCATTTTTGGTGCTTTACAACCTACATTTTCGCTAGAAAGGGATGGTAAATGGATGTGGTTTTGTAAAATAAAACCAATGATTTTAAGTTTGTTGCCTATGTAAGTTTCTAATGACCGGTTGGGGTTATAACCAAGATCTCTCAGACTAGAAAAAATTAGCAACTTTGGTTTGGGATATACTTCTAAAAGACATTACGTATTAATGGCTTATCATTTACCCCCAATCAGACATTAGAGCCTGTTCATATTTTGTGTGTTGTTGGGCATATTGCCTGCCTTATTCTTGAAGGCGTAACCGGCTACGTAAAGAGAAAATGACAGGTAAGATGCCGATAAGCAAGCGAAGAGTGGACAGCAAGCGATGCAAACAACATGAGACATTTGACAATCGGTTTGATGTCCGATTGGGAGTTAAGCGTAATGTTTTAACGCATCATGTTCGGGGTGGCATCTGCCGGCTATATGCGAGCTATACTTGTATTCAACAACCCATCGTTAAGGGTGTGCAATCTTAGGTGGTATGCGCCACGACTATGGTCGATGCTCATTAGCCGTTGCGGTTCTAGCGGCGATGGCGATAAAGATAAGGCTACATGGCCCATTGTGCGGCGCAGATTGATTTCCACGCAGGGGTGAATGGCCAAATTGTTCGTGCCTTCTTGCCTTACTAGCATCATGTCTATGCCCAACGGTCCAACATACTTGTTTAACAACAAAGCCGGTAGCATTGTTTTTATCGTTTCGGAAACTGCTCTCAGCATAGAAACGTCTGTATACTGCGACAGGTATTCTAACTTCGTGTCTTCGGTAGCAAGCAAACTGCCCGTATACGTGCGCTTAGACGTCTTGAAGATAGACAAGCCCAGATAGTCTATACTGCCGTCGGCATTGACGTTAAACTCCATTCCGAAGTCGCGAACCTTATTGTAATAGGGTTCGAGCGTTGCGCAACCTTGCTTCTCTATGATGTTGGCGCACCATCCCTCGGTGGAAGGGTCGGGCTTATTCTCAATATAACGTATACCCCTGCCGCTACTGCTCCACGGCGCCTTTACCACAACAAGGGGATGTTCTAGCAAGAGCGTGTGCAATTGAGCCATTGATTGCACCACAAAAGAGGTGCCAGTAAACTTGTTGGGATAAAGGTTGTTTAGTCTTGTTATCAGTTCGGGCAATACATTGTGCGACATCCATTGCCGCGAACTGATGGTCCTTACGTCTTCCAACCATTGGGCCGATGGCAGAACATCTTCGTTAATGCCGATGCCAACAAGCAGTTCTTTTACGTTTTTGTCCCAACCCCAAGGTGCGAAGTCTAGTTGCTCCGGTGCAATTGTACCGCTGGCGAATGCACGTTGCAGCGTATCGCGGTCGACAAGCAGCACGCCTTTGGTTCTTCCCTTTATGTGTCGCAGTCGTTCGTGTGCTGCTCCCGTATCGGCAACAAGCACCAAGTCGCCAGCTTTCGCCCACAAAGCAGGCAGAAATCCCAAGTCGGCGTATAGGTCGCGAGCAGCTTTGGGAGGAGTGAAATGGTCGTTGCCAGCTGCCAACACCAAGTCGTGATCAGGGTTGAAGATATGTAGTGTCATTGTTGTTACTTGATTTATACTGCAAAGATACGATAAAATCGGGGAAAGTGAACATGGGGCGAACGACAAAACCATCATGCAATGGTGTTGAATGAGGGCACACCATAACGCGTTCGAGCCGTGCCCAGATAATCTGGACACGGCTCGAATGGATTGCGAGAGCGACAAGATTGCCTTTATCATAGGCACATAGGTAGCCATATATGCTGAAAAGAAATGGCTTAACGATGCCCTATGAGGGGGAAATAGACCAAAATAAGGGGCGATTATGCCAAGTTATGGTTCGATAATGCCTGCCTCTTCCCACTTAACGATGAGTTCTAGGCAATCGTTAAAGGCAACATTGTATTGCACGTCGTATTGTTCTGTCAGCAGCTTGGCCAAAGTGTCGGCCGTAAACTCTTTGCCTTCAACAGCTTCCCAAAGGTATGCCGACGTTTCGTTCATGCTGATAATCTTGCTGAAATCGATGTTTTCTTTGCCTTCAGCCACAATAACTTGCTCACCACAGATGGAGCGCAATTTAAATCCTACTTTCTTTTTCATAAATGTATGTAAGTTGCGAATACGTTGCTGTTGGGTTTAAATAGGTCCGAACAAACGCATCCAAATTCTTGTGTAAAAAGCCAACAAGTATCTGCGTAACGGAAACAAGCCCGTCCATAAGGCTGAATAAACACGCCATTTAACACTGTTGGTCTTATCTAATGATTGTCTTCCTTTTCGGTAAAAACCCAAAACAAAGCCCCTTACATCGGCTCGTTTGCACTTCTCTATGTTTAAATTTCCGTCTCCGCGCAGGGTTATGTCGTCGCCCTCTATCTTGATTATGCGGTGAAGTACAAACACACCAGGGGAGATTTCAGCCAACACGGCATCGCCTTTTTGTATCGTAGTGGGCTTGCTAAGCAGAGCTTTGTCGCGATTGTGTTCGAGAAAAGGACGCATACTGAACCCCTTTAGCCCAATGGTTACCGTGTGTCCTTCTTCTAAGAAGTTGGCCACTTGGGGTAAGAAAAGGGCGTTTTCGAACTGTAATTCTCTTATTTCGCTATGGTTTGTTGGCATAACAAGGCTGCATCTTTGTTGGGCAGGCAGTGAATGGTATAAATGCCTGTTGTCTCTATAATCTTTGTAACAGTGTCGCACGTGTTGTTGAACACCTCTTTATCCCATTTCATCGTAGAACACGAGGGCAGCAATGAGGCAAAAGCCTCGATGGGCCTAAGCTGCTCAACGCTGTTTGCCTTTGCTCGGTCGATGCGCGAAATGGCTCCCAGTTCGGCTTTCACGTTGCGATAGCAGGGTGTTTTACCGCTCCAAGGACTGCCATAGATGTAGGGTTTGCCATCAATGACACGCACAATGGGGTTGTCGTCGTTCATTAAATCGCAGTTGGGAATGTAGCGTAGCCAAAGACTTACGTGCGTGCTTTTGCCTGTTCCGCTCTTGGCTGTAAAGGCATAGCCACGGCTTTCGTGCCGAACGAGCGAGGCATGTATGAGCAACGTTTGCTTAAACGACCCGGCAAAAGCGTATGTAAGCATCAGCGCATTGTTCAAACCGAAGTTGCGCATGTTATAGTTGCCTTCCAGTTTACAACGACAAAGCGAAAAGTCTTTGTTGGTATGGAGCAGACAACAGAGCTTGCCTTGCAGGTTGCGGATGTGAAATTGGTAGCCCCCCGTGGGCAAAACGTCTACGAGGGTCATGCCGTTACCGGTGTCTATATCCCTTATCAGTTCGGTGTCTTCGGGCGAAAAAGGCTCCAAGTCGTTGGTTACGATGAGTTGCAAAAGCAGGTCTTTGGGCTTACTTTCAACTCTGAAAGGTTCTAACGACTGTATGAGCGACCCGTCTATTGGCGTTGTGTCTTCGAAAACAACGTTAATATCGTGTTCGGCGATGTTAAAATAATGAGTCATCGATGATGTGGTTCTCCTTGTGAGTACGTTCCTGTGCGTTTCGCAGAAAGGCGGCACAGCCTTAATAGGCATGGTGCCAACCTTCCCTTGTTTGTGTGCCGTGCACCCGTTTTCGGTAGCTTATAACCTAGCTATCCTTACTTTTCGGGCACAATGGCGTCGTATTTAAACTCTGATTCTTTGAGATAACGCACGTTGGAATCGCCCCTTGCTGCGCTTTTCTTCAACAGAGTGGCATACTTTTTCTCGGCTTTCTTACGCGAAAGGGCAAAGCAAGTGATGCAGGTGGCGTTGGCAAAGCCTTGCGATTGAAGGTAATCGCGAAGTTGATAAGAGTAGTTCTCACGACTATACAAGAACTTCCCCTTGTCGTTAATCCACGCATCGACCTCTTGAACATCGGTGAAATAAGCTGTGGAATCATTGAACGATGCTGCCATCCCAAACATGTACACCTTGGTTTGAACCAATTTGGCCGAGGCTGTTGCGCCTACGGCAAGCAAAATCATTGCTACTAAAACGTATCTTTTAAATTGTATCATCTCCTTAATTATATGGCGGAAGTCCGCCTTTACTCTTCATTCTGCTGAGCAACAAGAGCTTTTCTGCCTAGTGCTCTATCGTTTACGCACCCTTTTTTACTGCCCAAGATAGGTTTTGAGCATCTTGTTTTTGGTGTTGTTTCTTAGTCTTCTTATGGCTTTTTCCTTTATCTGCCTTACTCTTTCGCGGGTTAAGCCATACTTGTCGCCAATTTCTTCGAGCGTCATTTCCATTTGGTTGATGCCGAAGAAGGCTTCGATAACATTGCGTTCGCGCTCATTGAGGTATTGCAAGGCATCTGCAATTTCGGCGCGCAGCGACTCTTTAACCAATTCGTTGTCCACTGTTGGCGTGTCGGTATTGGCTAGCAGGTCTAGCAAGCTATTGTCTTCGCCGTCCACAAAAGGTGCGTCCACCGAGATATGTCGGCCTGTAACCTTGATGGCATCCTCAATTTTGTCTTCGGGCAAGTCGGTTTTTTCGGCTATTTCGTTGATGCTTGGCCTACGTTCGTTCTCTTGTTCGAACTTGCTAAGTATCTTGTTGATTTTGTTTACCGACCCAACTTGGTTCAATGGCAAGCGAACAATGCGGCTTTGCTCGGCAATGGCCTGCAAGATGCTTTGCCTAATCCACCATACAGCATACGAAATGAACTTGAAACCGCGGGTCTCGTCGAATTTTTCGGCAGCTTTTATCAAGCCCACATTGCCCTCGTTGATGAGGTCTTGCAGGCTTAACCCTTGGTTTTGGTACTGTTTGGCAACAGACACAACAAACCGCAAGTTGGCTTTGGTTAGCTTCTCCAAGGCTTTTCTGTCACCTTTTTTGATGCGTTGTGCCAATTCAACTTCCTCTTCTACAGAAATTAGCTCCTCGTGGCCTATCTCTTGTAGGTATTTGTCCAGCGAGTCACTCTCCCTGTTCGTTATCGATTTCGTGATTTTCAGCTGTCTCATTAAGCGTTACTTTTATGCTTGATTGCAAATTTAACGACTTTAAGGCACATCCCCAAATGTTTTTGCTTTTTTTTGTTTAATACGATACATCTTCGTTTGCGCACTAACGCACCATTGTCCTTTACGTACTTAATTATAACCCCAAAAGAAAGTTGTGCTAAGAAGACGGTATCAGCCTGCTGAACGCCTCCCCTCTTTTGTCTGTTTTAACCCGGAAATATCCTCTATTTCATCGTCCCACTGTTAAATATTAAATGTATTTGATATTTAACGAATGTGAATTTGTAAGTTAAAAGAAATAATATTACTTTTGCATCGCGTAAAGCAACACTGCGGTGAAAAGCATTTATGAGGCTACGGACTCACAATAAAGTTGACAGACCAATGCTTACCCTAGGCGAAACAGGATTTTTTGTACTTCCTAAACCTTCGCATAAGCAGAACAAATGGCCCGTGTCCTCTTTAAGCTTGAAGCCCAAACGCACGTTAATTAATGTAACAATCACACATAAAAAGCCGAAATAATTAATATGAAAATGAACAAACAGATGAAAAGAACATTGTTTATGGCACTTGCAATGCTATCAACTGCCGTGCTATCGAATGCCAATCCAATAACAAAAGGCCAAGCCTTGAACATTGCGTCGAAGTACATCAACAACCCAACGTTATCGAAGAACACACCTGTAACGCGCTCTTCACAAGCTAATGAGCAACCTGCATATTACGTCTTCACGAGTTCGAGCGACAAAAAGTTCGTCATCATATCAGGAGAAAGCAAACTAAACGAATTGGTTGGCTATGGAGATAACATGTCGAAGAATAGCGACGAGCAACCACCATACTTCAAGAAGTTTCTAAAAGATTATGAAAGTGTGGTGAAAGCTGTACGCAACAGCAGTAAACAAGCACCAACGATGCAGATGCCCACCAAGCGAAAGGTGGAGCCATTGCTTACTTGTAAGTGGAGCCAGTATTTTCCTTATAACAAATACACGCTTAAAGTTGATGGCAAAACAACGCCTACTGGCTGTGTAGCAACTGCAACAGCACAAGTGATGTACCACCACAAATGGCCCAAAAAACGTCCTGCAGGGTATGTTAAGAAAGAGGGCGACGAAGCTAGGAAGAGTCCTACTTATTGGTGGGATGATATGAAAGACACCTCTAACAAGATGTTTTCAGAACGCTCCAGGCAAGCTGTTGGCGTGCTGATGCGCGACATTGGCAAAGCCGTTAACATGAGATATTACCACAAGGGGAGCGACTCAAACTTGCAATATGCGTGCAATGCACTTCGAGATAAGTTTGATTATACGGTACGTTTCCTTGATAAAGACTTCTTGCCTGCCAACGAATTCCTCAAAGAAGTGATGCAAGAAATATCCAACGGCTATCCTGTTTTGGTTTGCGGAGGCCCACATGCCTATGTTTACGACGGCTATGATGAGCGTGGTTTTCTACACACCAACTGGGGGTGGGAAGGACTAAACGATGGTTATTTTGATATAAACACCGTTTATTTAAATGTTACGGGCTTTGCGCTTAGTGGCACGTTTTGGGATGACATGTCTGTTGTTTTTGCCCATCCCAATGATGGAAAGGCCGTTCCTTTTAAGGAAATAGAACGTGGATTGGATGCTCGCACCACCACTGCATTCACCATTAGCAAAACAGAAGCAACACGAACAGAGAAATTGAGTGCTTCAATTATAAAGTTAGGCTCATATAGTCCTGTTAAAGGAAAGCTGGGTGTGTTTACTGGTAAGGTTGCACTGGCACTTTATAACCACAAGAATGAACGGGTGAAAATATTTAACTCTGGAAGCGACAACCTAGTTTGGGCATCCATTTTCACCGCTATGAATTTTGAATTGGCTAACATTAGCTTTGAAGGTTTACCCAATGGACACTATCGTTTGGTGCCCGTCTTCTCTGAAATGCTTGATGAACAGACTAAGAAAAACGGCGAGTGGAAACCCATTAACCACGCCAACGAGATGGAAGTTGAACTAACAACAAACGCTGTTCACATCAACACCAACAACCCCCAAAATGTTGTTATTATTGAAAAGAGGCCAAGTGTGCTTGCTCCTTTCTATGAAGACTCGGGCAAGATGGGAGCTTTTAGTTTCACCATGTATAACCCTGGGCGAGAAGAAGTGCGTGGCGACTTGGTGATGACGCTTAAAAGCCTTGAAACCAATAAGGTTTATAATGCCTATTTGCTTACACCTAACGTTGTTGCACAGCGTCTTGGGCACACCTCTTTCACCATCAACATGCAGGCATTATACAATAATCCTGGCGATTTCGGCAAATTAAAAACTGGTAAATACAGTGTAACCCTATCTATAAAGGTTAAGAAAAAGAATTCGGAATATATTGTTCCCATTACAATGAAAGAGTCTTTTGAAATAGAAGTGTTGCCCGATCCCCACCAAGGAACGATTGAATTTAATTTTGTAGACTTCTTAGTAGATGGTGCTAACGCCAATTACAGCACCTTCCAGCTGAACAAGATAAAAGAAATAGGTTTACAAGTGCATGCCAGAGTGGCCGGATATCAAATCAGAGAAGGTTATCGTGGGCGCATTTATTATCGTTTGCTCGATCTGGCAGAAAACAAATGGATTGATTTAGGCTCTGCAAATAATGTTTATCTGCCTTGCGAAAAGCCAAACGATGCAAGCAAAACGCGTGTTACTTTTAACGCCTCGATGTTGAAACCCAACCGCTCTTACGAAATACATATTGAAATTGAACGAGGTGGAAAGCGTGAAGACGTTTGGAATCCTAATGCAAAGCGCAATGTGTTCTACACGGTTGACGATTTGAAGACTACTGCAATCGACTCGCTCGAAGCAGATGACAAAGCTCCAAAGCGCATCTTTAACATTGAAGGAGTGCGGCAAACGCAGGCTTGGGAAACCCTTCCAGCAGGTATCTACATTGTAGATGGCAAGAAGGTAATGAAGAAATAAGCATTAGCTTGCCTCGTTTTTAAGCAGAAAAGAAATGATATTAAAAGGTTGTCTTTATATACACATAAAGGCAACCTTTTTGACGTAATTATATCTCTATGGGATATTGTTGCAAGGCAAAAGCAATGCAAGTGCGTGGTAAATTGCAATACAAGAGCATTGAGTTTGCAGAACGAAGGGAAATGAGTTGATGTGGTTTCAAAATCTATTTCTTGGCAACATTCATTTGTATTGCGAGTAACGTTCCTTCAAATATTTCTCAATCTCACCCTTTGTTAGCATACGCAGCTGCTGGGAAGTGCAAGCCGTGTATCTAGGAGACACAAACAAAGGTTGTGCAGAGGTGCATCGCTTATGCTTATTGTTATGCAAATAATGGTTCAACTCCAACTCCGAGGGGAATATCTTGTATTCTTTTCTCCCCTTATCGTTCTCTATTTCGTAGATTTCGCAAGGCTTTTGCCACACAACTTCGGCTGCTCGCAGATATAAAATGGCTACATCAAGCGACTTAAAAGGGAACTTGGCACGAAACCTCCCCTTTACATCTACGTCTACACAGATACATCTGCCACAGCTATTGCACACATATTGGCGATGATGATGCAAACATTCTTCGGGGTTAAGCAATGGTGTAGCCCGATTATTGTCGGCATAACATTCCTTACAACCAGTCTCCATTGTGTCTTTTTCTTTTCCGTTTACCATAAGATGCTAAGTTTTTATTCTACCATTTTCAGTAATTTCATAATGAAGTAGCCTTGACTTTTTAGTGTTTCAACAAATTGAGAGGAGTTTATGTCTTTGTGCTGTAAAAGCAAAATGCACACCCTGCTCATGTAGGAAGTGCCTGACAAAGGTACACTGAAATCTGAAATGATACCCCATTTGTCTGTGGCAAGACGTGGTTAGGTTTCAAAATGCGTTTGGGCGGAAGTTATTCTATGCAGTTTCCATAAACAGAAAACCACTTGTCGATGCCAAATTACTTCTGCTTTTCCAGGCTGCTGTCCCCATTGTCTGTGAGTAGCGCGCCCTACAACCGCTTGCGCTAGTCGTCGCAAGCCTACATACTTTCCGTGGCGTTGCCCACTCGCGCGTGCTTGCTGCACATTTGTTTTGTATAGTTTTCGGTCGGAAATTTAACATTATGAGTACCCCTTCAGCCCAGCAATCACTCACCTTGCCGCAAAAAATCGATTCTCGCGAAGGTTGGTTTTGGTGCAAAATGGGGTTAGTTGTAAATGCTGGCAAAATGAATATTTATTTCAAAGAACAGCCATTTGTACCCATTTTGGGGCTATTTGATGCTAATTGTAGTGCAATATGGTGCTAAATGCAGAGCATTTTGCCGCTAAATGTAATGCGTTTTGGTGCTAAACGCAAGGTAAAATGCTGCTAAATGCAGTGCAAAATGCTGCTAAATGCAAGGCGATTAAGAATATACATCCACCGCAATGGTATAAACAAAACCTTTTCGAGCCATGAAACACATCACTAAAAAGGCAAAACAACCACTAAAAAGTGGGTTTTTAGGGGGTATAAGTGCTTAATTGGGACCGAAAAATCACGAGATGGAAACCAAACTAGAAAGGCAAAATGGTGCTAAATGCACGTTGCGTTCTTAAAAACAGACAAAACAGAAGATATGAAAGGTAAGAAATAGTGGCTTTTTGCCTACTTTTTAACCTATATTTTCGCTAGAACTGAGTGGGAATTAAATCTCTATTGTAAAATAAAAAGCAATAATTTAAGTTTTGTGAGTTGATGAATTGATGAATTAACGAGTTTATAAGTTGGTTACATCAAGTCTAAGCTGGTGGTCACAATCAATTATACAAATCTGTTGCATCAAATAAAGTATAGCAGCTGACTACTTGAATAACATCTGCAAGCCATTTGTTACAAACAGCTACAAATCAATGAATAAAAGCTTTAATTGCAGTGTGTTATTTATAGGCGTAAAGAAACAAGACTTGGTGAATTGTGCACATAACAACATTGCTATGCCTACTCTACTCGCCAAAAATACGTTCCGAGCCGATGGTTAGGCGTTTCAGTTCGTAAAAAGAACCATTAAAGATATTCAAGTCCACATATCCACGAATACCGTCTAAGCGGCCTGCGTCGGTATGTTGCCAAAAGTTCCATTTTCCCTTATACTCCACTTTCTCTACGTAATAATGGGCAATCCAATAAGGGTAGTCGTCAAACACGGGTGCACTAAGGTATTGTTCCTTAAACTTATAATAGGTATAGATGATGGGTTTAACATGGTACTTGTCTTCAACAATGTGCAACCAAGTCAACACGTCACGTTGAAAATCTTCCACTGAGCGGTTTTTGGGCTTATGTTCAACGTCTAGTACAGGTGGTAGGTCGCCTTCTTCAAGGTGCACTTGTTTCAAAAAGAAGTTGGCTTGCGCCCTTGCCGACGACTTGTTGCTCCAAAAATGGTAAGCACCACGTATAAAACCATATTCGCGGGCTTGGTAAAAGTTGTCGTTGAAGTTCTCGTCGATAGCCGATGAGCCCTCTGTCGACTTCACGATGACGAATTTAAGAGGGAAACCATCGATGGTTGCATCGCTCAATTTGTCCCAATTGATATTGCCTTGATAATGTGAAATGTCAATCCCATGAATGGCAAAGCCGTCTGGATAGTTCGCATCGCCATACAAAGCACGCCATCGAAAGCCCGTAGGACCAACAAAGAAGTAATAAAACACCCATACATATAGGCATACTACACCCACACCACCAAGCCACCACGCCCAACGACGCGACGAACGAAGAAAGCCGGGAATGAGAGAAGTGAAGAAACGGGTGCGATGTCTGCCGCGACCACCACTTCTCCTTGTGTTTCTTTTATTACGAACCTTCGTTGAAGATTTTCTTGCCATGTATCAACAGCGTTGAGCTTATACCGCCTTGTGGGCTGTACGAGAACAAACTAGCACCTGAATGGAATTGAAAACAAAGCCCCGACAAAGCCTTTGGCTAGGGGCATAACTTGATGGTATAAGAGGAAAAGAACAAGAACCCACCTCACAAAGACGTGGGTTCTTGCCTTCACATATTAATATTACTCTTGTTCGAGAGCCAATGTACGTGTGGGAACATCGCAAACCTCGCTTGGTCCCCAATACTGAATAGGACCAGGATAGATGTAGCAAGTGTTCTTTGCCCACTCGTCGCGTTTAGCAGCAAAAGCCTTGAAGGGTTTGCCGTCGAGTTCAACCAGCGCCTTACGGATAACAGGTTTCATCTCGCCGCTACGTCTTTCCATGTTCATCATCATCGTGATGGGCACTCCACCGGCTTTCCACTCGTCGGCTTGAGCCGTCGTGTTCTTAACGATAGCCATGTAACCCGTTTTGCCGCTGGCAATGAGCAGGGCTGCACTTGTACCCAAGGCATAGCAGTAGTCGGCATCGAAGTTAGAGGGAGCAGCGCAACGGCCTTCGTAACCCATGAAGTGGTGCAAAGCTGCGAAACTGCCATTGTACTTGCCTTCCTTAGCCCATTCGTCCAATTTGGCATCTACCATTTCGGAAATAAGTTTCTCGGTTTCGATGAGCGATACCTGAACGTTTCCGTGTGGGTCGCGGTCGAGCGACAATTGGCGGGCAACACTGTGTGGAAGTGTTTTGAACGTAGCCTTGTTCTCGGCCGAAAGGTGGGACATGATGTAAGCGCGTTGAGCGTCTTTGTCGAGGTCTTTATAGTCGGCACCATGTGCTGCCAGCAGGTCGTTCAACTCTTGTATCAGTCTACCGATGGCCGGTACAAACTCAATAAGTCCTTCGGGAATGAGCACAACGCCGTAGTTCTGTCCGTTAGCGGCACGATAAGCCACCGCCGAGGCAATTTCTTCGATGATATCGTTTAGCGTTAGGTCTTTCGCCTCTACCTCTTCGGAGATGATACAGATGTTAGGCTGTGTCTGCAAGGCGCATTCCAGGGCGATGTGCGATGCAGAACGTCCCATCAGCTTAACGAAATGCCAATATTTGCGGGCAGAATTGCAGTCGCGTTCGATGTTTCCGATAAGCTCGCTGTAAGTCTTTGTGGCAGTATCGAAACCGAAAGAAGTCTCAATCTGCTCGTTCTTCAAGTCGCCGTCGATAGTTTTGGGGCAACCGATAACTTGTACGCCATAATTCTTGGCTGCATAATATTCGGCCAATACGCATGCGTTGGTGTTCGAGTCGTCGCCGCCGATAATAACGATAGCCTTAATGTCCAACTTGCGGATAATCTCTAAGCCCTTTTCAAACTGCTCGGTTGTTTCCAGTTTCGTACGTCCGCTACCAATCATGTCGAAACCGCCGGTGTTGCGATACTCGTCAATGAAGTCGGCCGTTATTTCAATGTAATTGTGGTCTACAAGTCCGCCAGGACCCATAAGGAAACCGTAAAGGCGGTTATTGGGGTTCAGGCGTTTCACCTCGTCGAACAATCCCGAAATCACGTTGTGACCGCCAGGTGCTTGTCCGCCGCTAAGTATAATGCCCACGTTTATTTCTTTCGAAGGCATTTCGTCGCCTTGTACGAACTCAACCAAGGGCATTCCGTATGTGTTGGGGAACAATTTCTTAATCTCATCCTGATTGTCTACACTCTTTGTAGGAGCGCCCTCGCTCACTTTCACTGCACCTTGAAGTGCCTTTGGCAATTTGGGCTGGTAAGAAGCTCTCGCTTTCTGCAATGCACTTTTTTCCATTCTCTTATTTGAATTACTTAAATATGATAAAATTAAAACGTATGTACAAACTGTAAACAGTGATTAACGGCTATTTGCCACCAAACAAGACACGTTTGCAGCAAACCCATTTACTTCTTCTACTGCAAAAGTACCAAAATTGTTGCACACTCAAACAGAAAAACGCAACAAATGAAAATTAAGGCATATTTTTTTGCCCAAATAGTGTTTGGTATCATATTTTTTGTTATCTTTGGCTTTTGGTTGAAGGCCCATTGTGCAATCAACTGCAACAATCATTGTTTTAACGGGGCAGGGACACCCCTAAAATTTAATGCAGTATGAACAAAAGAGAATTGAAAAAAAGCGTGAACTATATTTGTTCCGAGCTGTTTGCGGAGGGCGTGGCCGCTTCGCTATACTCCGAAAATGCCGATAAAGACAACATCAATGCGTTATTGGCATCTATCATCAACATACAGAACGACTTTGTTAGAAGAATTTCGCACCCCGAGCCAGGCATGCCCGCAAAGGTGTTTTATAAACAGTTGATAAAGGATTTCAACAACACCGTGTCGGAAGTTATTGACCAAATAGCACATCTGCAATAGCGCGGCATTAGGGCTGCGATGAAAAATAAAAGCCGAAAAAAGAAGAAACTAATATAACAATACAAGCTGCGAAGGACGAGCCGTTCGAGAGAACAACCTTTCGCGGAAATGGATAACGACTGCCGTGGCGGCAGTTCGGAATGAAAAAAACAAAGTAAGCAAATACAGCTAGCAAAGACGAATAATGTTAAAGAATATCAGTGCGTGGTTACTTTACCGACGTATGGGATGGAAAACCAACATCACAGTGGCACATCCAAAGAAATATATCATCTGTTTGGCACCCCACACAAGCAACATGGACTTCCTTATTGGCCAGCTTTTCGCTAGGGCAGAAAACATGTCCAGCGGCTTTCTCATGAAAAAAGAATGGTTCTTTTGGCCGCTTGGCCCCATTTGGAGAAAGCTAGGGGGCATTCCCGTTTGGCGCGACAAGAAAACAAGCATGACAGACAACCTTGCAGAGTTGGCAAGAAAGGCCGACACGTTTAGCCTTTGTGTCACGCCCGAAGGAACGCGTTCGCTAAACCACGATTGGAAAAAAGGCTTTTATTTCATCGCCCAAAAGGCCGGCATACCTATCTTGCTATATGGCGTTGACTACGAACGCAAGTTGATTGAATGCACACGGATGATTGAACCAACGGGCGACGTAGAGGCCGACATGAAAGAGATTAAACTGTATTTCAAAAACTTTAAAGGCAAAAATCCCGAACTGTTCACCATTGGTGACGTGTAACACACTGGAATGAATAAGTTTCTTTTGTGGTGCAACCTGCTCGTAAGCGCATGCTTTACTAACGTAGCTTTGGCACAACCCAATGCCCTATTAGTCGACCTAGACTACCAAGGGCGTCCCTTAACCACCAACCTATCTAAGCCATTTAACATAACGGCAGGGCTGGGGGGCAGGCATTTATCCGTCTGGGCCAGTCATGGATTGTACTACGAAGCCAAACGCAACTCGTGGCAATGGCAACGCCCACCACTTTTTGGCACCAACGAAGACCTCTTCACGCCTACCATTGTGTTGCCTTATCTCATTCCCATGCTAGAAAAGGCTGGGGCAATAGTACTGTCGCCAAGAGAGCGCGACTTACAAACAGAAGAGGCAATAGTGGATAACGACACCCGCAACAATCATATATATAAGGAAAAGAACGGACTGCACCATTGGCGAAACACAACAGCAAGCGGCTTTGCCAACCCACGAACGACTTATGCCGATGGCGAGAATCCATTCTTAATGGGTACGGCACGAATGGCACGAACCGTTCAACGAGAAGACCAGCGAAGTGAAATTGCCTTCATCCCCCAAATTAAGAACGATGGGGAAAAAGCCGTTTATGTTTGTTACCAAACACTGCCCGAAAGTACAGATAATGCACAATACACCGTATATCACAAAGGCCAGGCCACTACTATCAGCGTAAACCAGCGCATGGGAGGCGGAACGTGGGTGTATTTAGGCACGTTCGACTTTGGAAAAGGGTGCTCTGAAAGCAATTGTGTGGTGCTAAACAATGTCTGTACAAGGGATGGAATGGTAACGGCCGATGCAGTTCGTTTCGGTGGAGGCATGGGAAACATCCATCGCGGAGGAAACATTAGCGGCATGCCAAGGGCTTTGGAAGGGGCTAGGTACGCCGCACAATGGTATGGCGCGCCGCAAGAAGTGTATAGTTCGAAAGAAGGACGCGATGATTATGGCGACGATGTAAACGCTCGCGGCCTAATAAGCAATTGGTGGGCAGGTGGTTCTGTGTTCTTGCCAACAAAGCCGGGGTTAGGCATCCCTATTGAACTCTGTTTAGGAATACACAGCGATGCCGGAGCAGATAAACAGAGTAAAAACATCGTTGGCTCGCTGGCCATCTGCACTTCGTACTTTAACGACGGGCGATTGGCCACCGGCGTAACGCGAAACCTTTCGTTGAACTTCGCCGAAAGCATGCTCGAAACAATCCACAACGACTTAGTGCAAAAGTTTGGACGATGGGAAATTCGCGAACTTATCGACAAGAACTATTCGGAAACACGAATGCCCGACATCCCTTCGGCCATCTTAGAGACCCTGTCGCACCAGAATTTCCCCGACATGCGGCTAGGTCACGACCCCAACTTTAAGTTCACTTTGGCGCGTGCCGTGTACAAAAGCATCCTCCGTTTTATGTGCAACCAACATGCAACAACGGCCATTGTCAGTCCACTTGCGCCCTCAAACTTCCACATAAACTATCTCTACAACGGACGAATAAAGCTGGGATGGAGCGAAACGGAAGACGAATTGGAACCCACGGCCAAGCCAACGGGCTACATATTATATACGGCTATCGACTCGGCTGACTTTGACAACGGCCGAATGATTAAGCAAAACGAGATTGAACTCGCCCTGTGTCCCCACTCAACATATAGCTTTAAGGTGGCGGCAGTTAACCAAGGGGGCGAGAGCTTCACAACCGAAACCCTCTCGGCCTATTACCAACCAGAGGCCTCCAGCACCATTTTAGTGGTCGATGGGTTCGACAGGCTTTCCTCCCCAGCTGTAATCAGCACGCCACTACAACAAGGTTTCGACCTAACCGAAGACCTCGGAGTGAGCTTGGGCACGCAAGCGGCGTGGGTTGGCTACCAACAGAACTTCAACAAAAGGGCTGCTGGCGTTGACGGATGGCAGGGATTGGGATACAGCGACACAAGTTTGCAAGGGCAATTGGTTGCAGGCAATGACCAAAACACCGCCCGAACACATGTTGAAGACATTGCGGCAATAAAGAAATATAATGTGGTATCGGCATCCATGAAGGCCGTTGAGAAAGGATTATGCAACCTTTCGCGCTATCAGTGCATAGACTTCGCATTGGGTTTACAGCGCAACGACGGCCATTCGCTCGTGAAATACAAGACATTCACGCCCGCCATACAAAAAATTATACGTGAATACAGCGGCAATAACGGTCGGTTGATTGTGAGCGGAGCATACGTTGGCACCGACATGAGCGACTCGTTAGAGCAAGTTTTCTTGGCCGATGTATTCAAGGCATCGTTCGAAGGTACAGTGCGAACAGACACACTGCTAGCTGCCATCAGGCCTTTGGCGAGCGATACAGATTCTATTCCGCGCGACAGCGTTGTGGCTTTGCTCTACAAATCGCCCAACGCCGTGCACTACGCGCCACAAATGGTAGACGTGTTAAGCCCATTAGACGATGCTACAACGGGCTATCGCTACGTTGGATGGTGGCCTGCATCAGTGGCTTACGTGGCAGGCAGTTGGCGAAGTCATCTTTTCGGCTTTCCGTTAGAGTGCATCAAGGACCGCGAGGACCGCAGGCGGATAGTGGCCGAAACTATCGAGACGATAATGAAGTAATAATTAAACAAAAACAGATATGTATAAAATTCAAGCCAATAATTCGGGAACGCGAACCATCGACGTGAGCGACCTGCACTTGGAAACGATTGACAAGTACGCCTTACTCAAAAACCTTGTAGACAGCAACGGCATCATTGACGAGGAGGTTTTAGACAAATTGAAGTATAACGTAAGGTCGTTGTTGGAGTCGGAAACAGGTAAAGACAAAGCGTTGTTAGACCTCTGTCTCGACGTTATCTATAACAACAACATGAAAGCCTTTGGCCTACACCAACTCGTGTTGCTCTATATCGAGTGGAAGACCAATGCGAACAAGTCTTCGGTAACAGAATAAAAGTACGTTTTTCGTTAAATAAATTCTAATGTAAAGACAAGGATTACGGCTTGTTAACTCGTCAACCCGCCGACTTGTCAACAGATAAAGAACTGCATTGAACAATTACAGGTTAACAGACTTCTTACCCACCACAAAAAAAGAATGCGAACTAAGGGGATGGGAACAGCTAGATGTCATCCTCTTTTCGGGTGACGCGTACGTCGATCACCCCTCTTTTGGCGTGGCCGTTATTGGCCGTTGCCTTGAAGCGGCGGGCTACAAGGTGGCCATTGTGCCGCAACCCGACTGGCATGGCGACTATCGCGACTTCAAAAAACTAGGCGTTCCGCGCCTGTTCTTCGGCATTTCGCCAGGCTGCATGGACTCGATGGTAAATAAATACACGGCCAATAAGCGGCTCCGTTCAGAAGATGCGTATAGTCCAGACGGCCGACACGACTGCCGTCCAGACTATCCTACGGTGGTTTATACGCAAATACTTAAAGAGCTTTACCCCAACGTGCCTGTGGTTTTAGGGGGTATTGAGGCCTCTATGCGCCGACTTACGCACTACGACTATTGGCAAGACAAGGTGAGAAAGTGCATTCTATGCGACTCGAAAGCCGACATCATACTCTATGGAATGGGCGAAAAGTCGATTTTGGAGCTGTGTGTTTGTCTCGAAAACGGGCAGCATATTAGCACCATTCACCATATTCCGCAAACCGTTTTCATGGTCGACAAGAACAGCGTTCCTGGCGGAATAACCGATAAAGACATCATTTTGAACAGCCACGAGGCCTGCCTGAAAGACAAACGCAAGCAAGCCGAGAACTTCAAGCACATTGAAGAAGAGGCCAACAAGGTGCATGCACAACGCCTTTTGCAGGAAGTAGACGGCATGTACGCCGTGGTTAACCCACCATACCCCACACTAACGACCCAAGAATTAGACGCTACTTTCGACCTACCTTACACCCGTTTGCCTCACCCCAAGTACAAAAACAAGCGCATTCCAGCCTACGAGATGATAAAATTCTCGGTAAACATGCACCAAGGATGTTTCGGCGGGTGCTCGTTCTGCACCATTTCGGCCCACCAAGGCAAGTTTGTGGTGTGCCGTTCGAAAGAAAGCATACTAAACGAAGTGAAGAAAGTGGCGCAAATGCCCGACTTCAAAGGCTACCTTTCAGACCTAGGCGGCCCCTCGGCCAACATGTATGGCATGGCTGGACGCAACAAAAAGGCGTGCGAAGTGTGCAAGCGGCCGTCGTGTATCAATCCCGAAATATGCCCAAACCTCAATACCGACCACTCGAAACTCATCGAAATATACCGTGCTGTAGACGCTTTGCCTGAGATAAAGAAAAGTTTTATCGGAAGTGGTGTACGCTACGACTTGCTGCTCTATAAGAGCAAAGACAAGAAAGTGAATGATGCCGCGATGGAATATACCAAGGAGTTGATACGAAATCACGTGAGCGGGCGTCTTAAAGTGGCTCCCGAACACACCAGCGACGAGGTGTTGCGTAGCATGAGAAAGCCAAGTTTCACACAGTTTGAGGAGTTTAAGCGCATCTTCGACAAGATAAATAAGGAGGAAAATCTTAGGCAACAAATCATTCCTTACTTCATGAGCAGCCATCCTGCGTGTAAGGAGGCAGACATGGCCGACTTGGCCGTGCGTACCAAAAGGCTTGACTTCCATCTCGAACAGATACAAGACTTTACCCCAACGCCCATGACTGTGAGCACCGAGGCATGGTATACGGGCTACGACCCTTATACGCTTGAACCCGTTTTCAGTGCCAAAACGCCCAAAGACAAGAACAACCAAAGGCTATTTTTCTTTTGGTATAAGAAAGAAGAAAGGCAAAACATCGAGCGCGAACTTAGGAAAATAGGTCGCCCCGAACTGATTAACGAACTTTATTCCTCAAACGATTGGGGCAGAGAACAAAGTTCGGGCAGAGGCAAGAAAGACGATAAGAACCATCGTGAGCATAAAAACAGCCGCACGGAAAAGGCTTACGAGGCCAAACCTTCGCCTAAAACGGCTGAAAGAAAATCGTTCAACCCAAATTTTTGCAACGGTAAGCCGAACAAGTCGAAAGGTAAACGAAGATAAGTCACATCAATATTGCTATGCCATTGGCTTTTTCTATACATTAAAAAACGATATAAAAAAACCACTTTAAAACATGCAAATACTTCTATCGTGCGCCAAAGACATGGCCACAAAGCCCATAACATTCCCTAACCAACTTGCCAACGAACCGCATTTCATTGCAGCAGCCAAGGAAATTGCGGCCGAGATGATGAACTTCTCAACGGAAGAATTGGAAGAAATGCTCAAAATTAACAGCAAGCTAGCCAACCAAAATTGGCTCAGATACCAACATTTTATGCAAGCGGGCGACACTTCGCACGCGGCATTGGCATTCACAGGTATGGCCTACAAACATCTGAAAGCGAGCAGTTTCAACCAAGAAGACATTAGTTTTGCCAATCAACACCTTTGGATAACCTCCTTTCTATACGGACTTTTACGGCCACTCGATGCCATAAAGCCACATCGCTTGGAAGGCTATGTGCGCTTACAAAACCACGACGACATACGACTATTCGACTATTGGAAACCTCGCCTTACCCAACTTTTCATCCAATCAATCAGCAACGACAACGGCATGCTTGCCTATCTTGCAAGCGAAGAGATGAAATCGCTCTTCGATTGGAATGAGGTAAAGAAGAAAGTTAAAATCTTTGAGCCCCAGTTCATGGTCGAAAATGCCCGTGGAAGAAAAACGATTGTGGTGTACACAAAAATGTGTCGCGGGGCAATGGCCAACTACATCATCAAAAACAAGATAGCCAACACCGACGACTTGCTCGCTTTCGAATACGAAGGATTTAAGTTTGCAGAGTGGATTGACAATGGCAAAACGCCTCTTTTCGTTCTCGGCGCACCCTAAACGGCTTTCTTCTGTTGCCTTTTAAAGCTCGTCCCCACAACTTAATTGTAGGTCAAACACGGCCTATTTCATGGCAACAGAAACACAATAAAAATATTTTATCAGCATAAAGGCCACAAAAACGCCCTGTTTCTTTTTGCGCTTTCAACGATTTGCATTATTTTTGCAGGGTATTAATACGAGAAAAATTGAAAGTCAAACGAATTATAAACGACACATTCAAGGTAGCCCTATCGCTCTTCCTCGGCGGAGCGATATTGTATTGGATGTATCGCGGCTTTGATTTCAAACAGGTTGAGCGCGTTATGCTCCACGAAATGAACTGGACTTGGATGCTGCTTTCCTTCCCCTTTGGCATCATGGCCCAAGTGTTCAGGGGATGGAGATGGCGACAGACGCTCGAACCTATGGGCGAAAAGCCCAGAGCATCCACTGCCATACATGCCATATTCGTTTCGTATGCCGTAAGCTTAGTTATCCCCCGAATAGGCGAGTTTGCCCGTTGCGCAGTGCTAAGGCGATATGATAAGATAGACTTTGCTAAGGCATTGGGAACCGTTGTTACCGAACGTGCCATCGATTCGCTGTTGGTATTGGCCATTGCAGCCATTACTCTGTTGGCACAAGTGAGCATCTTCGACAGCTTTTTCACCAAAACAGGGACGAGCCTACATGCCATTGTAGGCCAATTCTCAACCACGGGCTACATCGTTACGGCTATTTGCGCCATAGCAGTAGCCGTATTGCTGCACTTCTTACTAAAAAGAATGGCCATATATAATAAGGTGAAAGAAACGGTTAAAGGCATTTGGCAAGGCATTAACTCGATAAGGAAGGTGCGCAACAAATGGCTCTTCGCCTTTTTCACACTGGCTATTTGGGGCAGTTACTTTCTGCACTATTACCTAACGTTCTTCTGTTTCGAGTCAACAGCAGGTTTAGGCATGGCTTGTGCTATGGTTACGTTTGTGGTTGGCAGCATGGCGGTAGTGGTTCCAACGCCCAATGGGGCTGGCCCTTGGCACTTCGCCGTGAAAACTATGCTCATCTTATATGCCGTAGACAGCACTGCCGCACTCAACTTTGTGCTTATCGTGCATTCGGTTCAAACGCTCTTGGTTATTCTCCTTGGCGTTTACGGATGGATGGCATTGGCTTTCTCGCACTCAAGGCGTGCAACAACAGTCGAATAACCAAATCATACATATATTTTACTAACTTTTAAACAACCGTTTTATGAGTGAAATTAAAAATTTAAAGCCTGAAAGCATTTGGCGTAACTTCTACAATCTTACGCAAGTACCACGTCCGTCAGGACATTTAGAGAAAGTTAAGACCTTTCTTCTGAACTTCGCTAAGGAAGTGGGCGTAGAGGCATTCGTTGATTCTGCCAACAATGTGGTGATGAGAAAGCCGGCATCGCCTGGCATGGAAAATCGAAAAACCATAACTCTGCAAGCGCACATGGACATGGTTCCGCAGAAATCGCCCGACAGCAAGCACAATTTCGAGACCGATCCCATAGAAACGTGGATTGACAACGAATGGGTTCGGGCGAAGAACACCACACTAGGTGCCGATAACGGAATTGGCGTTGCTGCCATCATGGCCGTTATGGAAGACAAGAGTTTGAAGCATGGCCCCATTGAAGGGCTTATCACGGCCGATGAGGAAACAGGCATGTATGGTGCCAACGACCTGCCCGCCAACGAGCTGCAAGGCGACATCCTACTTAATCTCGACTCCGAAACATGGGGTTGTTTTGTAGTGGGCAGTGCCGGCGGTGTGGATGTTACCGCTACGCGCAACTACAAAGAAGTGCCCGTAAACAAAGACAGGGTGGCCTTAAAAGTTACCATCAAGGGTTTGAAAGGCGGACACTCCGGGTTGGAGATACACGAAGGCAGAGCCAATGCCAATAAGCTAATGGCACGCGTTGTGGCCAAGTTGGTTGCCGAATGCGGTGCCGAACTTGCCACTTGGCATGGCGGAAACATGCGCAACGCCATTCCTTACAAGGCTGAAACCTTAGTTACGCTCCCCGCAAACAATGAGGATAAGGCCTGCGCACTTCTCAACGAGATGAAGACAATGTTCGAAACAGAATATCGTTTCGTTGAAAATCAAGTGGAACTATTTGCTGAAAAGGCTCCTCTACCTGAGAAACAAATGGATGCCACCGACAGAGACATCGTGATAAGAGCCATTTTCGGATGTCACAACGGTGTTTTGCGCATGATACCTGCCATACCGACGGTTGTTGAAACATCGTCCAACTTGGCCATCATCGACATCGAAGACGGGAAAGCCAGGTTCCTAATGTTAGCTAGGAGCTCAAGCGAGACCATGAAGGCGTACATCTGCGACACATTGAAAGGCACGCTCACATTAGGCGGCTTTGATGTGAAACTCAGCGCAGACTATCCTGGTTGGGACCCGAACACCGACAGCGAGATACTTAACCTGATGCAACGCTTGCACAAGCAACTATTTAACGAGGACGCCATCGTTAAGGTAGACCATGCAGGTTTGGAGTGTTCCATCATTCTTAATAAGTATCCGCACATGGATGTTGTTTCCTTTGGGCCAACCATCCGTTCGCCCCACAGCACCAGCGAACGCTGCCTACACGAAACCGTTGTGCCTTTCTGGAACTTGTTGAAGAAGATTTTGGAAGAAGTTCCACAAAAATAAACCACTGGATGGCAAACAGAACCAACGACGCCAAAGTTCCCCTCATTGGGATTGACAGGCATCGCATAGCAACCGACGGGCATGGAGTTACCACGCTCGTCGGTTTCTTCGGTTGTCCGTTACACTGCAAGTTATGTTTAAACGACCAGTGTCACGACACGCGCAGACGTTGGCGACGGCTGTCGCCACAAGCGTTATACGACGAGTTAAAACAAGACGAATTGTATTTTCTTGCCACAGGTGGCGGCGTAACCTTTGGCGGTGGCGAACCATGTTTGCAAAGTCGTTTCATCAAAGCATTCAGAAACATCTGCGGACCTGCATGGAACATTACGGTGGAAACAAGCCTTTACGTTCCGCAAAGCCACTTACGCCGATTGCTAAACGTGGTGAACACATACATCGTAGACATTAAAGACCTTAACCCCGGCATCTACCTAGAATATACCAGCAAAGACATCGGCTTATTAAAAGAAAACTTGCAATGGCTTGCAGAGCATGTGGCAACAGATAATATCTTTGTGCGCGTTCCTAGCATACCTAACCACAACACGCCAGAAAACATCGAATACAGCGTTGAAGAACTTAAAAAACTAGGTCTTGTTAATATCGAACGTTTCGATTACATCACTCCGAAACAACTAAAATAAAAGCTGGTTTCACCCCATGCGCCCCTACATCTATCGCAAATGCCTTTTATCTTACCTGCATTTACACTTCCTACACATATCAAAACTCCACTCCGTCAAACCATAAACTGCTGGTTTCTCTCTGACATTTTGGTAGCGAGAAATGCTTGGCCTGCCAATGTTTTAACCCAAATTGGGCTTTAAAGCCTGTGCAAATTTTGTGTGTTGTTGAGCATATTGCCTGTCTTATTCTTGAAGACCTAGTGGACTACGTCATGAGAACAAGACAGACATGATGCGGACAAGCAAACGAAAGATGAACGGGAAGCGATGGAAACAACCTAAAATAATTGATAAGTGGTCTAACCGACTGATTGGGGGCGTTATCAAACAGCTAACCGTCAGAATAAGAATGAAAGTTTTCTTTGGAACGACAGTGTGTGAAAATCTTTTACAAAATCACTCTGATTTTCACTCCATTCTAGCGAAAATATCGGTTGAAAAGTAGGTAAAAAGCCACTATTTCGAGTCATTCACGTCTTTTGTTTTGTCCATTTTCAAGAGAAGAACCTGCATTTTGCACCATTTAGCCTTTCTAGATTGGCTGTCATCTCATGATTTTTGAGGCCCGATTACGCACATTTAGCACCTAAAACCACACATTTTATTGGCTATTTTGCCCCTTTCAACCATGTGTTTCATGGTTTCAAAAGGTTTTGTTTATGCAATTGCTGTGGATGTTTATGCTTTTCGTCTCGCATTTTGCTGCATTTAAGCTTGCGTTTAGCAGCAAAACGCACTGCATTTAGCGGCATTTTACCTTGCGTTTTGCACCAAATAGCCCCGAGATAGGTGCAAATGGCGGCGTTTTCAAATAAATATTCATTTTGCCAACATTCACATGCTACCCCTTTTTGCACCTAAACAAACCTTCGCGAGAATCGATTATTTGCAGCAAGGGGGCGATTGGTTGGAAAAAAGGCACCCATAATGTTAAATTTTCTACTGAAAAGTAGACAAAAACAATTGTTACGTATATATACATCAAGCAAGATTGCTTTAACAACAAGCCCGATGGTCTGCCCATGCACATTGAAAAGAGTAGGCTATTGGAATTTTTCTAAGCTAATCCTTATCTCAAATTGGCACGTATTCAATCACGTTTGCGTGAATTGAAAGCCCAGTTTTCTTAGCGGACGATAGGGGGTTATGCCCATACTCCCCCTACTCCATTCCACTTTTCTACCCCTGTCGCTGCTTTATCCAGCGTGCAAAAAATGGGTCTTCAACTTCAAAAGCTTCTAGCTTTATTACATACCCGCTTTGCATTAGCCGTTTAACGCTACTGTATACCGTACTCGTGGGAAGTCGGCGGTTGCTTGCAAGCTGCACATTGCTTACCAATCCCATCAAAACGCTGCGGTCGGTCTTGTTGAAATTGAGCCAAATACGTTCAAAATCCAAGTCGTGCGTACGAACAAGGGTCGCAATGGCCTGCTCTACCACCTCTGCCGCACCGAACTTTTTGTAAGTCAGAAAGTCCCAAACAAGTGCGGCCAACTGCTGCGTATAATACGGATGACAACGCGTAGTGCTTAAAATCTGCTCTACCACATCGACTTTCGTAGCGCAATCCGCTGGCAATCGTTCGAGAATATACTGACTAAAATTGTCGTGTGGTATTCTGTCGAGGTGCATCAGCACGCCGAAACGATAGAAAGGCGAACGCTTTCGCTCGAAAATTTCGGTCATCATCGACTCTTGGCTGCCCAAGAAAATGTAGTTAACGTGTTGTTGGGTTTGGATAATGGCACGCAATCGCTTGTCGATACCCTTGTCTAGCCCCATCAGTTCTTGAAACTCGTCAAACACAACCACCATCGATTCGCCTTTTTCACTAACTTTCTCCACCAATTGCAGTGCATCTTCTATCAACACCGTGGCATCGGTTGTGGCTTGAAAGGTGATGTCGATGGTTTCTCCCGTTGGTGTGGTGGATATAGTTGGTACAACCCGAAAGCTACTTAGCAGATGTTTTAGCTTTTCCCACGGGTGCAGCTTAAACACTTCTTTCAATATCATTGCCGCCAAGCCCTCAACGCTAACAACCATTTGCAGATTGAGCGAGATGCACGGCCGCGCCACTTGCGTTACCGCCTTCTTCACCAAACTAGACTTACCAAACCGCCTGGGACTAATAAGTATCAGGTGGTTATCGCTGTTAAGCAATTGCTTTATCTGTTGCAGTTCATCGTCCCTATCAGTGAAGTACTCACCTTCAACAATGGTTCCAAACTTAAATGGGTTCTTCATTTGCGATAATTTTCGTTACGAACTTTTTCGCAAATATAAGCATAAGCCGGGGAAACACCAAACAATTTACACTTATTTGGCCGTATTGGGCATGGTTTTAACATCAAGAGCACGGTACGATGCGACACATAGCCACCCTGTTTTGCGCAGCTAACAGCCATCAGCGACATCGCCACAGCGCAACCTAAGATTCCCAAAAAGGTGATGCTTTGAGGCTGTGTGTTTGTGAGTTCTGCGGCTCTTTATTCTTTCTAACTCCCTACCCCCATGCTAAGTCTGCAAGTATTAAGCCCGATAATAATATGCAACAAAACCAAGAAATCGGGGAATTGCAAGATAATAAGCTTTATTTAACCATTAATTATTTAGGCCGTTTGTTGGTGGTATATCTATTTATTGTTATTTTTGCATCGAAATTATGTTCAACCTCATTTGTTCTGGGGCAACACAATATTAAATTATAACAATAGATGAAAGTTTTAAAGTTTGGCGGAACATCAGTAGGTTCCGTAAAGAGTATTTTGTGCTTAAAGCGCATTGTGGAAACCGAGGCTAAGCGACAACCCGTGATTGTGGTTGTTAGTGCATTGGGAGGTATCACCGACAAGCTTATCGCCACAGCGCAAATGGCCGTAGGTGGAAACGAAAAATGGAGAGGCGAGTTCGATGAAATGATGACACGTCACCACCAAATGATTGACACCATCATTAGCGACCCCACGGCTCGCGAGCAACTTTTCAACACCGTTGATAACCTTTTCGAACAGTTGCGCAGCATTTATACGGGCGTTTTCCTTATTCGCGACCTCAGCGAGAAAACGCAAGACGCCATCGTGAGCTATGGCGAAAGACTTAGTTCGAATATCGTGGCAGCACTTATCCGTGGTTCTAAATGGTTCGATTCGCGCGAGTTTATCAAGACCCGACGCAAAAACGGAAAGCATGTGCTAGATAGCGAACTGACGAATAAGCTTGTTGTCGACACGTTTTCGCCCCTACTACGCGTATCGCTTGTGCCTGGTTTCATTTCGTTAGACCAAGATACGGGCGAAACAACCAACTTGGGGCGCGGTGGTTCGGACTACACGGCTGCCATACTTGCAGCTGCCCTAGATGCAGAAGTATTGGAAATTTGGACTGACGTGGACGGATTTATGACGGCCGACCCACGCATCATCAAGACGGCTTACACCATAAAGGAACTGAGTTACACCGAAGCGATGGAGCTTTGCAACTTCGGCGCGAAGGTTATCTATCCCCCTACCATCTATCCTGTATGCGTAAAGAACATACCCATACGAATTAAGAACACTTTTAACCCCAAAGCCGAGGGTACAACCATCAAACAAAAGGTTGAGAAAACAGATAAGCCCATACGAGGCATTTCGAGCATTAACGATACTGCACTCATCACGGTTGCAGGCCTCTCGATGGTTGGTGTTATCGGCGTTAACCGCCGTATATTTACCGTTTTGGCCAACAATGGTATCTCGGTATTCCTTGTTAGTCAGGCATCATCAGAAAACTCCACCTCTATCGGTGTGCGCGAAGAAGACCTTGCAGCAGCCGTAGAAGTGCTAAACAACGAGTTCGCGAAAGAAATAGAGATGGGCGCGATGTTCCCCATGAAGGCCGAAAGCGGACTAGCTACCGTCGCTATCGTGGGCGAAAACATGCGCAACACGCCAGGTGTTGCAGGCAAATTGTTTGGCACACTTGGTCGTTCGGGCATCAGTGTCATTACTTGTGCACAAGGAGCGGCCGAAACAAACATCTCGTTTGTGGTGTCGGCGGCCTTCTTGCGCAAGTCGCTTAATGTTATTCATGATTCTTTTTTCCTCTCCGAATACACCGAACTCAACCTCTTTATCTGTGGCATCGGTACGGTGGGCGGCAAGCTTATCGAGCAAATCAAGAGCCAAGCCGAAGAGTTGCGCATGCGTTCGCGCCTTAAACTGCGCGTGGTTGGCATCGCTAGTTCTAAGCTGATGATGTTCGACCGCAACGGACTAGACCTAGACAACTACGCAGAACTGCTGAAAAACGCCGACAAATGCACGCCCGAAAGTCTGCGCAACGAGATTTTGGAGATGAATATCTTTAACAGCGTTTTTGTGGATTGCACTGCTAGCAAAGACGTTGCCGACCTATATCAAACGCTTTTAGAACATAACGTAAGTATCGTTACGGCCAACAAGATAGCTGCATCGTCGAAATACGAGAAGTACGAAAGGCTAAAACAAACGGCGCTTACGCGAGGCGTGAAGTTTAAATACGAAACTAATGTAGGCGCAGGTCTACCTATCATCGGTACGATCAACGACTTGAGAAACTCGGGCGACCATATCTTGAAGATTGAGGCCGTGCTGAGTGGAACACTCAACTTTATCTTCAACGAGCTTTCGGCTGCTGTTCCCTTCTCAGAAACAGTACGTCGCGCTAAGGCGCAGGGATATAGCGAACCCGACCCACGTATCGATCTTAGCGGAACGGACGTAGTGAGAAAACTCGTGATTTTGGCACGCGAGGCAGGCTATAAAGCAGAACAAGCCGATGTGGAGAAACGGCTTTTTGTACCCGACAGCTTCTTTAAAGGTTCGTTAGAAGAGTTTTGGGAGAACCTTCCCACGCTCGATTCCGACTTTAAACGGCAGAGTCAACAATTGGCAAAAGAGGAGAAACGATGGCGATTTGTGGCCACAATGGACCACGGCAAGACCTGCGTTGGCCTGCAAGCCGTAGATAAGAGCCATCCTTTTTACAACTTGGAAGGCTCTAACAACATTGTTTTGCTTACAACCGAACGCTATAAGCAATATCCCATGCAGATACAAGGCTATGGAGCTGGTGCGGATGTAACCGCTGCCGGCGTATTCGCTAACATCATGAGCATTGCCAACATTTAACTTCATCTGCAATGAAACATCTCATTATTCTTGGCGACGGCATGGCCGATCATCCCGTTGAACGGCTAGGCGGAAAGACGTTGTTGCAACACGCAAACACGCCTTACATGGACTTATTAGCCCGACAAGGCCGAACAGGTATGCTGCAAACCATCCCCGAAGGTTTCGCTCCGGGGTCGGAAGTGGCCAATACTGCCATCTTAGGCTACGACCTAAGCCAGGTTTACGAGGGCCGAGGGCCATTAGAGGCAGCCTCTATTGGCTATGATATGCAGCCCACGGACCTCGCCTTGCGCTGTAACATCCTTACTTTGGCAGACGGATTGATAAGAAATCACCACGGCGGACACCTCAAAACCGAAGAAAGCGAACCCCTCATCGAGGCTTTAAACAAGGCCTTGTCCTCGGATGTAGTAAAGTTCGCTATGGGCATTCAGTATCGTCACTTGCTTATTATAAAAGGAGGTAACAAGCATATCGAGTGCACCCCACCGCATGATCACCCCGATGAGCCTTGGCAACCCTTGCTCGTTAAACCGCAAGAAGGCTGGGAGGACGTGCGCGAGATGGGCAGAATGACGGCCAGAGAAACGGCAACTCTGCTTAACGAACTGATAATAAAGTCGCAACAAGTGCTTTCTAACCACCCCTTGAACAAGCAAAGGGCGGTCAAAGGAAAGCTCCAAGCCAACAGCATTTGGCCCTGGGGCGGCGGTTATCGGCCAGCAATGAAAACGCTTACCCAGCTATACCCCAGCATACAGTCGGGTTCGGTAATCTCTGCGGTAGACCTTATACGCGGCATTGGCCATTATGCTGGCTTGCGAAACATTGTTGTTAAGGGCGCAACAGGACTTTACAACACCAATTACGAAGGCAAAGCCGCAGCCGCTATTGAGGCTTTAAGGCACGACGACTTCCTTTACTTGCACATTGAGGCGAGCGACGAGGCAGGACATGACGGCGATTTAGAATTGAAACTCAAAACCATCGAGGCCTTAGACAGTCGTATTGTGGGTCCTATATATAATAAGGTGAAAAGTTGGAACGAACCAATATGTATCGCCATACTACCCGATCACCCCACCCCCGTGGAGGTTCGCACACATGTAGACGAACCCGTGCCGTTCCTGATATGGTACGAAGGCATCGCACCAGATGCCGTTCAGACCTTCGACGAGCAGAGTTGCAAAAGTGGTAGCTACGGTTTGCTCAGGCCAAACCAGTTTATGCAAACATTTATGAACATTCAATAGTTGTGGTTCGTCAGTTAGTGAGTTGTTAAGTTTAAAAGTTCTTCGGCATTCAAACGCATTACGATTTATCCGTCTGTAAGCCGTAAGACCAAGGCAATAAACCATAAAAATACCCAAGCTTAGCAACAAACTCCCCCACAAACTCAATAACTCATAAACATTAAACCACAGATGAGATATTACAGTACGAATGGTAAAACGGAGCTGGTAGACCTTCGCGAAGCGGTGGTTAAGGGCTTGGCTGCCGACAATGGGCTATTCATGCCCGAACGAATAGCAGCTTTACCCACAACGTTTTACGAACAGATAGACAAGCTTTCCTTTCAAGACATAGCCTTTACGGTGGCACAAGCCTTCTTCGGCGAAGACGTTGATGCCGATGCCCTGCGAACAATTGTGAACGAAACACTGGCTTTCGATTGTCCCGTTGTGCCCGTTCAAGCCAATTGCTACGCCTTAGAATTGTTTCATGGCCCAACTTTGGCCTTCAAGGATGTAGGAGCGCGTTTCATGGCCCGACTACTAAGCCACTTTGTGGGCCAAGACCACAAACAAGCAATCAACGTGCTAGTGGCCACAAGCGGCGACACTGGTTCGGCTGTGGCCAATGGTTTCTTAGGCGTCGAAGGAGTAAACGTGTACGTACTATATCCCAAAGGAAAGGTAAGCGCCATACAAGAAAGTCAGTTTACTACGTTGGGACAAAACATCACATCAATCGAAATTGATGGCGTTTTCGACGATTGTCAGGCCTTGGTAAAGCAGGCGTTCATGGACAAAGAGCTGAACGAGCAGTTGCTCCTAACGTCGGCCAACTCCATAAATGTGGCTCGTTTTCTCCCCCAAGCGTTCTATTACTTCTACGCTTACGCGCAAATGAAGCGGCAGGGCCTGCACAGCGAACTGGTATTTTGCGTGCCAAGCGGCAACTTCGGCAACATCACAGCGGCCTTATTCGCCCATCGCATGGGCTTACCCATCAAGCGTTTCATCGCCGCCAACAATGCCAACGATGTTTTCTACCAATATTTGCAAACAGGTAAATACCAGCCAAAGCCCAGTGTTCAGACCATCGCCAACGCTATGGACGTAGGAAATCCCAGCAATTTTGCCCGAATTTACGACCTATATGGCGGCAATCACCACACGATAAGCCAACTAATTGCTGGTTTCCGTTTCAACGACGACGAGATAAGAGCAACCATACGCGATTGTTTCCAACAAACAGGCTATGTGCTCGACCCACATGGCGCATGCGGATATAAGGCATTGCAGCTGTCGCTCAGCAAGAACGAACACGGCGTTTTCTGCGAAACGGCGCATCCCGCCAAGTTCAAAGAAACGGTAGATGCTGTTCTGCCCACCCCAATAAACGTCCCCGAAAGGCTGGCTCGCTTTATGCAAGGGCAGAAACAAACCCATCCAATGAACAATTCGTTTAACAAGTTCAAGGCCTTCCTGCTGCAAAACGCACCGCGTTAGCATGCAAAAACGATAAAACAAAACCCCTAATCAACAAATAAATAAATGAAATCTTTCTATTTGGCACTGGCATTACTAGCCCTGCCCAGCCAACAAATGTTGGCCCAAAAGAACAAAGTGTACGGACAAGAATACATCGAGGCCATTGCCGACAACACGCGCCTCTATGTTAGTAAACGTCCCGACGTAAAGGACAGGCTGTTCCGTTCTAAGGTTATCGACAAAAAGATAGAAGAGGTAAAGAAGTTGCTTAAAGGCAACAGATACCTTGCTTGGATGTTCGAAAACTGTTTCCCAAACACGCTAGAAACAACGGTTCACTACCGAAAGCTTAATGGCGAAGACGATACTTTCGTCTACACGGGCGACATTCCGGCCATGTGGCTCCGCGATTCGGGTGCGCAAGTGTGGCCCTATGTACAGTTTGCCAACAAAGACCCCAAGCTAAAAGCCATGATTCGCGGCGTTATTCTTAGGCAATTGCGACAGATTAACATCGACCCCTATGCCAATGCGTTTAACGATGGGCCTACGGGCGAAGGGCATATAACCGATAAAACGGAGATGCAACCAGAGGTATTCGAACGCAAATATGAGATAGACTCGCTTTGTTATCCCATCCGTTTGGCTTACCACTATTGGCAAGTTACGGGCGATACGTCTGTATTTGGCACGCTTTGGCAAGAGGCCATAAAGAAGATACTGGCCACATTTAAAGAACAACAGCGCAAAGACGGACCAGGAAAATACCGCTTTGAGCGCGAATCGACACGCCAAACCGAAACCTTGGGCGGCGACGGATATGGCTCGCCCGTAAAGCCTGTGGGCCTTATCGCCTCTTGCTTCCGCCCATCCGATGATGCAACAACGATGCTTTTCCTCGTTCCGTCTAACTTCATGGCTGTGTCGGCCATGAACAAAGCCGCCGAAATTCTCGCGAAAGTAAACAAGAATCAGGAACTAAGTCAGTCGTGTAAAGCGCTTTCCAACGAGGTTGCAGCCGCTTTAAAGAGGTATGCCATAGCCGGACACCCCAAGTATGGCAAGATATACGCCTTTGAAGTAGATGGATATGGCGGAAAAGTGTTGATGGACGATGCCAATGTACCCAGCCTTTTGGCACTTGGTTACATGGGCGATGTGCCATTAAACGACCCCATTTACCAAAACACACGCCGCTTTGTTTGGAGCAAAGACAACCCCTGGTTCTTTAAAGGACCGGCAGGCGAAGGCATCGGCGGCCCGCACATCGGCGCAAACTATCCTTGGCCAATGAGCATTATGCTCAAAGCGTTCACCTCGCAGAACGATGAAGAGATAAAACAATGTATCAAGATGCTGATGGAAACGGATGGCAACACGGGCGTTATGCACGAATCGTTCAACAAAGACGACGCCCACAAATACACCCGCGCATGGTTTGCATGGCCTAACACGCTGTTCGGCGAGCTGATTTTGAAACTCATCAACGACGGAAAAGTTGATTTGCTGAATAGCATTCAGGTGAATAAGTAAATCGTTTAAGGCAGGTTCTAAAATTAACTCCGATGTCTTTTGGCTTTATCTGTGCATGTTTCTCTTATTTCTTACATAGTGAACTATGCCACTGAAAGAGCAAGAGAAAGATGCCAGATAAAGACAAAAAGATGGTGAAGGCGAACTTGAAAAAGGAGAAAAAGAAATATGCGTGGAATATTTAAAATATGCCTTAAACCATTATCACCAATGCAATTCTCCCGTCGCACAACGTGAAAAGGCGGTGCATGAAAGCTAGAATAAGTCATTTTACTCGTGCCTTGCTCGCGTTAATGTGGCACGAATAAGAAAAATATCACTCAATATGCGTGTAATTGTGATTTTATTATTACCTTTGCACCGCATTTGGAAGATTGGCAGAGTGATCGAATGCGCTGGACTCGAAATCCGGTATACCCCTTTCGGGTATCGGGGGTTTGAATCCCTCATCTTCCGCAAGCGTCTTAACTAAGCCAAAAGAGATGTTTCTCTTGGCAAAGACAAACAAAAATCGCTGTAAGACTAATGTTTTACAGCGATTTTTCTTTCCACTTTGCATCCACTCCACTGGCTCATAAACTCACGAAAACCCAACAACTCCCGAACACATCAGCTTATTAACTTACACACTCAAAAAATCTTAAACCTATAAAATCACATACTCATCAACTTACAAACTTATCAATTCACAAACTAACAAACTCAGATACTCACAAACTAACAAACTCATCAATTCAAAAAATCATCAATTATAAAACTTAAAAACACTATCTTTTATTTTACAATATCGCTCAATTTTCCACTCCGTTCTAGCGAAAATATTGGTTAAAAAGTAGGCAAATATCCGCTATTTATAACCTTTCGTATCTTGAAGTCTGTCTATTTTTAAGCCAAGAACCTGCATTTTGCACCATATTGCCTTTCTAGATTGGTTGCCAACTCATGATTTTTGAAGCCCAAT
>ERZ773059.42-NODE-42-length-56914-cov-15.503139_pt1 | contig 56914 bp, 59 predicted proteins | sample MGYA00580514_ERZ773059 | MGnify/ENA primary metagenome ERZ773059 (study PRJEB29015, sample SAMEA2737981) | human oral metagenome | biome: human oral; feature: human-associated habitat; material: dental | place: China | collected 2056 ...
AGGCCAACCTTGTCCATTCACGCCATCGCTCCGTACATAACTTCCTCATGAATCTTTGTGCGGCATTGGCTGCATACTGTTTCTTCGAGAATAAGCCTGAGGCACTGCCTGTGCGCATTGAAAAGAGTAGGCAATTGGAACTTTTCTAAGCAAATCCTTATCCCGAACTGGCATATTGAATGATGTTAATCCTATACGTTTTGCAAGAACGATGCTATTTCTATCACAAACTCACGTTTCTCCATATCGGCCAAGACTTAGAGGAAGGCAAACATTCAACCCAACAAACCAATATCACCTTCCAAGAAATAGGTTGAACAGCACAGATTGGCCTTACCTTCCTTGCAAGGTTAAGGCATGTTATAAAAGTTCCATGCTTATGCCTTTTCTTCTTTTTTAGTCAAACAGAAATGGATTTGGAAAACCATAGGTGCATCGTAAGCAAACAAAAAGTGCTCCTTTTCCTCTGCGTAAGGATTTATTGATGCCATGCTACGCACGTCTTGCGTTCTTCTAACAACTATTTTCCAAAAGCAATTCTGTTTGACTATAAGTTCATTCTTGAGTGTATTTTTAGAACCTCCCTAAAATAAAAAGTTGCCTTTTCGGATGGTTTCAATTCGAAAAGGCAACTTTAAATAAAATGGAGTGTATAGTCTACACTTAGCGAATTATATCGCCACGTAATAATTACGGTGCACGCTTAAAGTGCAGGTTGCAATTCTTCCGACAACTGCTTGTGCATGCTGGCGGCAGCCTTTCTACCGTCGCCCATAGCCAAAATAACCGTTGCACCACCGCGAACGATGTCGCCACCAGCATAAATTTCTGGGCGACTAGATTGCATACCTTCATTCACCACAATGGTATTCTTGCGTCCCAATTCAAGTCCGCGGATGGAATTAGGCACAAGCGGGTTGGGCGATACCCCCACTGCAACAATCACTTGGTCTACATCGAGCGTCTTCGTAACGCCCTCGATGGGTTGCGGACTACGTCTTCCGCTAGCGTCAGGCTCTCCCAACTCCATCACTTGCAGCACAGCAGCCTTAACAGCACCCTGCTCATCGGCTAGATATTCAAGCGGATTGTGCAACGTTAGGAAGTCGATGCCCTCTTCTTTAGCGTGTTTCACCTCTTCAAGTCGGGCTGGCATCTCCGCCTCCGACCGCCTGTAAACCAGCGTAACCTCAGCTCCAAGGCGTTTGGCCGTGCGACACGAGTCCATCGCGGTGTTACCTCCGCCCACAACCATTACGCGTTTGCCCAGGTTAATGGGCGTATCGGTGTTGGGATTGGCAGCATCCATGAGGTTAACACGTGTAAGATATTCGTTAGACGACATGATATTGATGGCGTTCTCGCCAGGTATGCCCATAAAATTAGGTAGTCCAGCACCCGAACCAACAAAGATACCCTTGTATCCTTGCTCTTCCAAATCGTCTACGGAGATGGTCTTTCCAACGATGCAGTCGGTAATAAACTTCACCCCCATCTTTTTAAGATTGTCTATTTCCACGTCTACAATCTTATTGGGAAGTCTAAACTCAGGTATGCCATACTTCAAAACGCCTCCCACTTCGTGTAAGGCCTCGAACACGGTAACATCATAACCGAACTTGGCCATATCGCCAGCGAAACTCAAACCAGCAGGTCCAGAACCAACGACTGCAATCTTTGTACCGTTGGCTGGTGCCAATTCGGGTACGGAGACATTGCCGCTTTCGCGTTCGTAATCGGCTGCAAAGCGTTCCAAATAACCGATAGCCACCGCGGGTTCGTTCATTTTTAGGTGCACACAACGGCTTTCGCACTGCTTTTCTTGTGGACAAACACGACCACAAACAGCAGGTAAGGCCGATGTATCTTTAAGCACCTTGGCCGCAGCAAGAAACTGGCCACGCTCAATGTTCTTAATAAACGAGGGGATATTGATGCTAACGGGACAACCTTCCATGCAAGTAGGCTTGGCACAGTCTAGGCAACGCTTAGCCTCTACCAAGGCCAGCTCTTTCGTTAGCCCTTTATTTACTTCCTCTACACGCGAAGTGGCGCGGTAAACGGGGTCTAGTTCGGGCATTTCCACACGGTGAATGCCCGTCCTTTCTTTGGGTTTCATGCTTGCTCGCAACTCTTTTCGCCATTCGGCATTGCGATCTGTCAGCACGTCTATGCCCTCTGTGGTTGGCTCCACGTCCATTGTGATGTCCGAAACCGTTTGCGCAACCCGCTCTTCCACCTGTTCGATATGGTCGTTATAACGTTGCAACTCTTCGCTCTCGGCTTTCTTGAATGTGCCCATTCGCTTAAACATCTCGTCCCAATCAACCAAAGCCCCATCAAATTCTGGGCCATCTATGCAAACAAACTTGGTCTTTCCGCCAATGGTGAGCCTACATGCGCCACACATTCCCGTACCATCTACCATGATGGTGTTAAGCGAAACGTCTGTGGGAATGTTGTATTTTTGGGTGAGAAGACAACAGAATTTCATCATGATGGCAGGCCCGATGGCGAAAGCGCGGTCAATATGTTCGGCGTTAATGAACTTCTCCATGCCCACGGTTACAACACCTTGCTCGCCATACGAACCGTCGTCGGTCATAATAATCACCTCGTCTGAACTCTGTCTTACCTCATCTTCTAATATAATAAGGTCTTTCGAACGTCCTGCCAATACGGACAGAACGCGGTTCCCCGCAGCTTTCAGTGCACGAATGATGGGCAACATGGGTGCCACACCCACGCCACCGCCTGCGCAGATAACCGTTCCAAAGTTCTCGATATGCGTGGGATTGCCCAGCGGACCAACCACATCGGTAACATACTCGCCCTCGTTGAGGTTGCACAGCTTAATAGACGAGAAGCCAACCTTTTGCACCACGAGTGTGATTGTACCTTTCGTTGTGTCGGCATCGGCAATGGTTAGCGGCATACGCTCGCCTTTGTCGCCCACCCTTACGATAACAAAGTTTCCGGCCTTTCTACTTTTGGCAATCAGTGGAGCCTCGATGTCGAAACGATACACCTTTTCGGAGAACTGTTCTTTTCTAATAATCTTATTCATGGCCTTGCAATTGATGTTGATTGTTTATGTTAATATACAAGTCGCAGGTTGTGTTTTTGTTTGAAACCCTGTTGCGGTGCCCACCTTAATTAATAAGGCGAGCACCGCCCAGAGTGGTTTCTAATGTTTTTGTTTTTGCGCTTTGGGGTGCCTTTATGATAGTGTCTTGTTGCATTTAAACCCATCGTTGACCATGCAAATGGCCCTGGGCAAGGCAACTAGAAGTTTTTATCGTCGAGCATTTCGAACCCACAATAGGGCACCAACACCCTCGGAACGCGAATGCCTTCGGGCGTTTGGTTGTTCTCGATGATGGCTGCCACGATGCGCGGAAGGGCAAGGGCCGAGCCGTTGAGCGTGTGGCAAAGCTCTATTTTCTTGTCTGCGGCATGCCTATACCTACATTTCAAGCGGTTGGCCTGATAGCTTCCGAAGTTAGATACCGACGAAACCTCCAACCAACGCTTTTGTGCTGCACTCCAAACTTCGAAGTCGTAGCAGATAGAAGAGGTAAAACTCATGTCGCCTCCGCACAATAGCAGAATGTGATAGGGCAGTTCTAGCTTTTGCAGCAGTCCCTCAACATGTTCCAACATCTTCTTGTGCGACTCGTGCGAGTGTTCAGGCTTGTCGATGCGTACAATCTCCACCTTGTCAAATTGGTGCAGTCTGTTCAGTCCACGAACGTCTTTGCCATACGAACCAGCTTCTCTACGGAAACAAGCCGAATAGGCACAACGCATCACGGGTAGGTCTTTCTCATCGAGAATAACATCGCGGAAGATGTTGGTAACAGGCACTTCGGCTGTGGGGATGAGGTAAAGGTCGTCTTGTTCTGCATGATACATCTGCCCCTCTTTGTCGGGAAGTTGCCCCGTTCCGTAGCCCGACGCCTGGTTAACCACTAGCGGCGGTTGCACTTCGAGGTATCCGCTTTTGCGTGCTTCTTCAAGAAAGAAAGCCTCTAAGGCACGTTGCAAGCGAGCCATCTTACCTATATATATAGGGAAACCGGCGCCAGTGATTTTCACACCAAGGTCGAAGTCGATGAGATTAAATTTCTTGCAGAGGTCCCAATGGCACAAAGCATCTTCGGGAAGTTGCGGAATAACGCCGCCTTCTTTCACCACAACATTGTCGTTAGCGTCTTTTCCTTCGGGCACTTCGTCGGCCGGAATGTTAGGGATGTTGCAAAGTAAGGTCGTAAGTTCTTGTTCGGCCTCGGCCATTTGCGTTTGCAACAGCTTGTCGTTCTCCTTGTATACGGCAACCTTTGCTTTTACCTCTTCGGCTTCTTGTGTCTTGCCATCTTTCATCAGCATGCCAATTTGTTTCGACATGCTATTTGCTTCTTGTTTATTCTTGTCCAGTTTCTGCTGAGCCTCGCGTCTGCGCTTGTCGGTTTCAAGCACTTTTTCGACAGCATCTTTTGCTCCCTTAAAGTGTTTTTTCTCCAACCCCTTAATCACACGTTCAGTTTCCTCACTGATGAGTTTAAGTGTAAGCATTCTTTCTTGTTTTGTATTAAACGTTATAAATTGCTCGCAAATATACTAATTTATTTGTTTTCTGCAAAAAAAAGCGGATATTCTGTCGATGAGAAGTTGATGTTTGGGGTGGATTTTACAATGTGTATAGATTGCCACAAAATAACACTTTGACGGCTATTATGTGCGTATTGTTGTCATGTTGTCATGCAGAATACGCCCTAAGCTTAAAGCAAAGCGGGCATTTTGCGATTTTAATGTGCATCTTTTTCAAGCGTGTTGCATCTTTCATTCGTAAACGTACTGGGTTTCTAACTTGGTAAGTCCTTTTGTTTAACGTCTTCAATTCATCAAATTTCTTCCAACTGGCAGGCTCATGAACCATCTACTTGAACAAGAAATACGATAAAACTCACAAACGTCAACACCTCAAAAACTCAACAAATAAAATAAACACATCTGCCCATAAACGTGTCATTTCTGTTCGTTTCTTCGTCTATTAGTTTATCAACACTTTGTTCCCTTCCCCTACCCTTTCATCAACAAATTTCCACGAAAAGCTTAAACAAAACGACTTTTTTATTGAATTGTAACATTTTCTGCCAAACATTTACATATAATCCGCAAAAAATTGGCTATATTTGCAAGCTAAAAGGCAGTGGCCTGGCTCTGCCGCTGGCATCGTTAGGATGCGAGAGGAAAGTCCGGGCAGCAAAGGACATCCCACTTCTGAAAATGGAAGCTGTTGGCGACAACAGGTAAAGGTAGAAGAAAATAACCGCCCCTTCGCGCACCTCCTTGTAGCGTGCGCGTTGGAGTAAGGGTGAGAAGGCGGTGTAAGAGACCACCAACCGATGGGCGATCATCGGGTTGTACCTTCTGGGAGCTGCAAGTTCGCGTATACCATCGTTTGAAGGTTGTCCGCCTGAAACATGTTTACGATGGAGGGTAGAATGCTTGAGCCATGGGGCGACCCACGGTCTAGATAAATGGCAGGCACTTTTTTGCCCCACGAGGCATTAGAGTACAGAACCCGGCTTATAGGGCCACTGCTTTCTTTTTTCTTTTTTGCTTTTCATTATGAAGAAGACATTAAACACCATCATCACGTTTTTTAAGGAAGAAATGTGGCAGATACGGCGCGAAGACGTGTCGCCATTAGCTTACGTATGCCTCATGGTGTTGAAACGTTTAGTGGTTACGGTGAAGTTTTTCACTACCCGCAGCGTAACCGATTTGGCCTCGGCACTCACTTACAGCACGGTTTTGGCCATCGTACCCATCGTGGCTGTGGTGTTCGCCATTGCTCGCGGCTTTGGCTTTTCCAAATATATCGAGGTGTGGTTTAGAGATGCCTTGTCGAGCCAACCACAAGCAGCAGAAACCATTATCGGCTTTGTCAATTCGTACCTTGTACACACCAAGGGCGGCGTGTTTCTCGGTATAGGTCTTGTATTTATGCTGTTCACGGTGCTGATGCTTATCAGCAACATCGAGAAAGCCTTCAACAGCATTTGGCAAGTTCAGCACCCACGCAGCCTTTTCCGCACCATAACCGACTATTTGGCCATGTTCTTCCTTGTTCCCATCGTCATTGTGGTAACTTCGGGTGTGTCTATCGTGATGGCCACCTTTGCGCAAGACATCAACGAATACGTTGTATTAGGCCCCATGATGCGCCTTGTCATCACCGTTATGCCCTACGTGCTGATGTCGGCAGTGTTCGTTTGCCTGTTCATCTTTATGCCCAACACCAAGGTAAACTTCTCGGCCGCATTCTTACCAGGCATCCTTTCGGGCATCGCCATGCAGCTGTTGCAGGTGTTTTACATTCATTCGCAAATCTTCCTCTCGTCGTACAACGCCATCTATGGTTCGTTTGCAGCCCTCCCATTGTTCATGTTATGGGTGCAGATATCGTGGAGCATCTGCCTATTTGGTGCCGAATTGAGCTATACAAGTCAGAATATGGAAAGTTTTGACTTATTGGGACAAATGGACGACCTAAGCTATCGCTACCGAATGATGCTTAGCGCGCTGCTATTGGGCAAGATATGTAAGCGTTTTGACGAAGGTAAACCTGCCTATACAGCCGTAGAACTGAAATTAGAAACCAACATACCCGTGCGCATTGTGCAGCAGTTGCTCTTCGATATGCAAAACGCCAACCTCGTTACATACGTGGCTAGCGATGAGAAAGATACGCAGGCGCGCTACCAACCAGCCGTGTCTTTGAAACACCTCACCCTAGGATTTATGATGGGGCGCTTAGAGTCGGCGGGCAAATGGAACCTTGATTTCGATGTGCGCAAGCACCTCAAAACCAAAGAATGGGTTGAATTTTATAAACTTAGGCGCAAATATCTTAGTGAGCTAGACGAGATTTCGTTGAGCAAACTTTAAGGATTTGTTGCCATTTAATCATTAACAGTCAATAGATTATGCACATAGAACTAATGGATTTCGAACAGCGCGTGTCGAGTAAGATACGTGTCGAGAGCGGATTTCCTGGGTTTCCACAACCCGAACAATACAATCTCACGAAAACAGAAATTGCCGATTACCTGCTTGACAAGCAGGCCATACTAGACAGTACAGGTTCGCAGCGCACGCAATACACCATTATGGGCGTAATGATTGTTTTGCCCGTTGTGGTGTTTTCGGCCTTTCCACAAAAGGACATGCCTGGTGGAAATTGGGCCATCTTTGTTGCCTTAGCCATTGGTCTTTGTCTGGCAGGGCTAGTAAAGCTACTCACGAAGTTGCGCATTAGCCATCGTTTAAAGAACATGGCCGACGAACGCATTGAACGTTACATTGAAGATGTGTTGAATTTTAAAAGCTGACCGAAGGCGGCTAAAATGCTTGCCAAGGAAGTTTACATGATACCCTAACTATTTTTTAAATCAAAAACAATCGCCAACATGGAAAAACAAAAGACAGACTTACCCGACTTTATGTCGTACAAAGATAAGTTTACGCAAAGCGGGTTTATCGAGAAAATATCGAAAATAGCAAAGCGTGCAGGTGCAAAGCTGGTGTATGCTGCCCTTATTTTGTACTATACGCTGCAAAGCGACACCGTTTCGCTGAAAGACAAGACGATGATTGTGGCTGCACTTGGCTACCTTATCAGTCCGTTAGACGTTATCCCCGACGCCATTCCCATCGCGGGCTTGGGCGACGACCTCGGCGTTTTGCTCTACGTACTGCGCAAAGTTTGGACCGACATTCCCGAAGACGTGAAGACAAAGGCTCACGACAAACTATCGAAATGGTTTGACGAAGAAGAGGTTAAAGAGGCCGACAGCATTAATCTCTAACTTCATAAGTTGGTAAGTTTCTGTGTTTATGGGAGCTTTCGTATGAAATCTCGAACCAATAGCTTACGAACGTATCGTAAGGAAACGTTCGAACACTCAAAACTCAGGAACTTACCAACTCACTAAGCCAATCGCTCTTTGATTAGCAACGTTACAAGGAGAGGTATCACTTTGAAAGAAGGGGTGCGTGAACAGTACATTTTCACTTCTACTTAATATTTCATTACCTGCTAAAATCGCAACCACACTTCTATTTCCTATTGCAAATATATAAACTTAATCTCCACTGCCCACCAAACTTTTTTGATGAAAAATAGCGTAAGACACAATAGCAATAAGTTTATAAATCAAATACATTTGCTCTCTTTCTTCTTTGCTATTCATATCATAATCTGTAACACTCATATAGGCCATCATATTCCTTTGAGCATTTTCCAATTCTTCTAGTCCCCATATATGATCCTCATAGTATCTATTCCATAAATCTATTATAAAAGGAATATTATGCTTTTGATAAAGAGTTCCAATTGCTTTTTCCTCTGAGTAATCAATATACGCAAACCCTTTCGAGTGTCTATTATCTAAATAAAAACTATACATAAGTCAATTCTCTAACTACCATAAATCACATTAAACGCCAACAAACGATCTTCGCTATCACTCTTACCACACGTATTGAATCCACCACTAATGTGCATTTACTCAAAGACAAGTCCCTATTCCTCTATCACATATACCATCTTACCCGTAAAACATATATCCATTATGCAGCATACTGGCACACCCCCAGTCCAAAGCCAGCCTTGAAACACAGCCTTTCCCCAGTTATAACTCTCGTCAATAACCTCAAACTCACTATTCTTATACTTACTCTGGTATGTTTCTAAATCGATACATTTGCCATGAAAATCATCTAACCACCTATCGTTGAACACCAATACGCGAACATCATCAATGTCTGTCTGCTCAAAAACGATTTGTGCCTTATGAGTTTGCTCTGCACCCTCATCATACGAAAAAATATAATTAAAATGCAATATCATATTTCCTCGCCTATACTCAATTTTATTTATGCGTGCATCGTGAAGCGAATACTTGAAATATTCGCCAAAATCTCTGACAACTTTCATCTTTATGTTTCTATTTAAGTCGGAAAACAAACAGTTCAATCAAATCTATTTTATGCATGTTGTATCAACATAAATGGCTTTCTTTATTCTACAACAAATCTAAGACTTCTCTCTCATTCATACAGGCATATCGCAGGTGGAAATGTATTAGCAACAATCCCAATTATACAAGCAATTCGCAAAGTCAAGGTTCTTCAGCTGCTCTTTCGTCACAAAGAAGTTCCCTACTCCACAGTCGCCCCACATAATCTCACAGTCTTCATCGCCACTATACGAATCCAGTTGAAATATCATCTCGGTATAATCAGCCAAAGACTCGTACATACGTGGGTCGCTTTGTGTAAAATACCCATATCCACCAATCTGAGTATGCTCTTCGATATCCAGCATTTCACAAACAAGTTCAGCAATGTCGTCATCTAGTTGCCATAGCTCTTCTATCCGTTTTTCAGGGAAACAAGCATTCCACTTTTCCATAAAGGCTTTCTCAAAGCGATAGTCGGATGGCAATCGCCATTGTTTTTCAAGTTTGAACGACATGGATAAAGGCTTGTCTGTACAGATTGGAGTAATCAGTTCACCATCCTCGTCATCCTGAGGATTATAAATGGCAGCCAACTCTTCCGCACCATAATGATCTTCTATCGCAGGATAATAAATAACACGTTTATTTTCATCAGAGCATGGGTTGTCATAGTCGTTCCCCATGTCATAATCGCCACCAAAAATCCAAAACTGCATAATCCCTTTCTTTGGATAGATGGAGTTGTCTGGCAACTCTTCGCAGTTTATCTGCGCCAAAAACATCAGTTGTTCACCTTTGCTGTTGGTTGGAACTTCTGTCGATTTGGGCAAATAGAACAGCCCCCGACCTTACTCTGTGTAATACCCAGAGCAAGATTGGACGATAATTTAATCTGAATTGCATCAAGTACGGCTTCTTGCTTAAATTCTACCAAAAAGGCATCTAGTTTTTCCTTCATAACGTTATTTAGTTTATTCGTCAATGGTTATTTAATTCAACTTCAATGTCGATAATATGTTCTTCTGCTTTATGTTCCACACAACTTGCCATTGCATCAAGTAAAAATGTCCAAGTCTTGATAAACAAAGCGTATTTACTTTTATGCAACCCAAATATATCAACGAGCAAGCACATCATTTATTGCCCCCTTAATTTGAAAATCATGCCGTATGCAGTCAATTAAAAGCAAGAGAACTTAGGTATCTGATGAAAGACGAGATTTACGTAGGGATTAGCCCCAACAGTTCAGTTTCTCTCAAAATATCATCTATTGCTTACACAACTCCAAGTTTCCTTGATAATCTAAGTTGCAAAAGCCGAGAGTAACGCCCTTTTCATGTACGAGGTTCTGGACAAATTTACAAAAAAAATCGCGATTTACAAGCCCATGTAGACAAAATACTTTTCGGTTGTTATAGAGAAAAGACATTATAAAAACCGAAATTCTGCCCCCTTTTGTCTGTCTCAAAACATAGTTGTTTCCAAAAGAGGCAACTAGGCAAAAGTCATTCCATGCGTTCTCTACAAGTTGAAAACAGGCTGTCGATGGTAAATTACTTCTGCGTTTTCATGATGCCACCTCCGTTAGCTGTGAGCAACATGCCCTGCAACCGCTCGCTTTGGCAGTCGTGGGCGTATGTTCTCTCCGTGCCGTTGCCCATGAGCGTGTATGCGCACAACTTCATACTGTCTAGTTTTCAGCAAGAATTTTAACATTATGAGTGCCCTTTTCGTCCACCAATCGCCCACCTTGCCCCAAAAACGCGATTCTCGCGAAGGTTGGTGTTGATGCAAAAATGGGGTTAGCATGCGAATGTGGCAAATGAATATTTATTTAAGCAAACCGCCATTTGCACCCATTTTAGGGCTATTTGCAGCAAGATGTAGTGCGTTTTGGTGCTAAATGCAATGCGTTTTGGTGCTAAATGCAATGCGTTTTGCCGCTAAACGCAGTGCTAAATGCGGCTAAATGCAAGGCGAAAAGCATAAATATCCACTGTAATGGTATAAACAAAACCTTGTAGAACCATGAAACACATGGTTCAAAAGGGCAAAATAGCCGTTAAAAAGTGCGGTTTTAGGGGCTAAAAGTGCGTAATTGGACTTCAAAAATCATGGGTTGGCAACCAAACTAGAAAGGCAAAATGGTGCAAAATGCAGGCTCTGTTCTTAAAAACAGACAAAACAAAAGGGTTGAAAGGCAAGAAATAGTGGCTATTTACCCACTTTTTAGGCTATATTTTCGCTAGAACGGAATGAAAATTAGAACAATATTGTAAAACAAAAAGCAGCAATTTAAGTTTTTGAGTTGGTGAGTTTTTGAGTTGTTAACGTACCCATACACAAACGCCCCAACAGTATAAAACCATCGGGGCGTTATAGGTTACGAATTATTTAAATCGAAATTAATAAGCCTTCGTCATCGTGTTCTATATCGTTTCATGGCGCAACATGCACCCAACACAGGGTTTAGACCTGTAAGGAATGCCAACTGACACGGGCTAGAAACAATGCGCAACAGAGTTCTTTGGCTTATTTCTTGGTCGTTTCGGCAGCCTTAATAGGCTTGTAGGCCTTGTTCAAACCAGCAACAACATCGTTGGTGATGTCGAAAGCCTTATCTGCATATAGCAAGTTGTCGCCAGCCTTGCTCAATATCAAGCTGTACTTCTTATCCTTATTATATTCGTTAAGGAAATGGCGAAGGCTATCGCGAAGAGCAGCATTATACTTTTCGGTTTCCACTTGGAACTCGTTGCTCAATCGTTGGTTCAGCCCTTGCAGGTCTGCACTCTGCTTTTGCAATCCAGCCTGAATAGCCTCAGCCTGCTCGCGCGTATAAGCGTTTTGTTGTACCTTTTGCTGGAAGTTGGCTGCTGCTGCCTGCAAAGCCTGCTGCTTAGAGGCCAATGTGCTTTGGATGTTTTGGCCCTTCTTTTGCAAAATGAGCGAATAATCCTTGCAGAATTTGTATTGGCTCATGATAGAGTCAACCTCCACATACGCAATTTTCATGCTGTTGGGAGCAGCCTTAGTGTTCGAGTCGCTCTTGTTTTCGGCCTGCGAGTTCTGTTTGTTGCAGGAAGTAAAAGCCAGCGTGGTCATTGCGGCCAGTGCCAACGTACCAAAAATGTTCTTCTTGTTCATTTAATTATATTTTTGTTGTTTCTTTTACAAGCTTTCTCTAGTGTACCCAATGATAAAAAAAAGCGTGTGTCAAACGTTACTTGTAGAATTGCTGCCGTGTTCGTTTACAGCAGTCGACACCGTTCTTCTAGCCTCCTTATCTTGGTCTATCACGCAATGTATGCCTTGCTTTCTTAGGCCAGGATTGTCGTGAATATGTTGCGAAGAGAACGTTCCGTTCTTTCTGAAAATCATCTTTACACATAATAATGCCACCGCAATAGCAATTATTAACAGGGATAAAGCCAAAGTTTCTGTCATTTTGTTTATTTTTGCAATCGATAAATGCCGTGTTCAAACGCTGCAAAGATAATTAATAATTTACGAAATCACTCAAAAAGAAACCAAAATATGAATAAAAGTAATTTATCTCCGAGCTGTGTCTTCGACCAGTTCAAACAAATCAATCAAATACCACGCCCCTCTAAACACGAGGAGAAAATGGTTGAATACCTTAAAGAGTTCGCTAAAAAGCACGGATTAGACGTAAAAGTTGATGCTGTGAACAACGTAATTATACGTAAACCCGCTACACCTGGCTACGAAAACAGAAAGGTGGTTATACTGCAAAGCCATACCGATATGGTGTGCGACAAGCTGGTTGACGTAGAGTTCGACTTTAACACGGATGCCATCCAGACTTATATAGACGGCGATTGGATGAAGGCTAAGGGTACGACACTTGGCGCCGACGATGGCATTGGCGTGGCCATGCAACTGGCTGTACTCGAAAGCAACGACATAGAACACGGCCCATTGGAATGCGTTTTCACCAGCGACGAAGAAACACAAATGACGGGCGCATCGGGTATGGAGCCCGGATTTATGACAGGCGACTGGCTCATCAACCTCGACTCGGAAGACGAAGGGGAGATTTTCGTATCGTGTGCAGGCGGCCGCAGCACGCATGCCGTATTCCATTTTGAGAAAGAAGAGGCCCCCAAAGACTATTTCTTCTTGCAGATTTCGGTTAAGGGACTTACGGGCGGACACTCTGGCGACGACATTAACAAGAAACGCGCCAACGCCATTAAGTTGCTTACGCGATTTGTTTACTTGGAACAAGAAAAATACGATGTACGCTTGGCTAGTTTCAATTCGGGCAAATTGCACAACGCCATACCACGCGACGGACGCGTTGTAATGGCTGTTCCTAACGATGTAAAGGAGAACGTACGCGCCGATTGGAACGTCTTTGCACATGAAGTGGCCGACGAATTCTACGTTACCGATACCGCTATGGAATTTGCTATGGAAAGCGCCAATGCAGAAAAGGTAATGCCTGTCGACGTTAGCCGCCGCATTATCATGGCTTTGCAGGGCATAACCAATGGCGTGTTTGCCATTTGCCAAGACCCGGCTTTGGGCGGAATGGTGGAAACTTCGAGCAACATCGCCGTTGTGAAAACCACTGACAACACGGTAGACCTGCTTGCCTCGCAACGCAGTAACGTGATGAGCAACCTTACCAACCAATGCAACGCCGTTGGTGCCGTGCTGAAATTGGCTGGTGCCGAAGTGGAACAAACCGATGGTTACCCTGCTTGGCAGATGAACCCAAATAGCGAATTAACCAAGGTGGCCATCGAATCGTACAAGCGCCTATTTAATAAAGAACCCATTGTGCGTGGTATTCACGCCGGATTGGAGTGCGGACAGTTTGCCACAAGCTACCCTGGCATGGACATGGTTTCGTTCGGACCAACGCTGCGCGATGTGCATACGCCCGACGAACGCCTGCTTATCCCCACCGTACAAATGGTTTGGGACCACTTGCTAGATATTCTCAAAAACGTTCCAGCTAAATAATAATGAAGAATAAACGCGTCTTTTTGTTTCTTGCCGCGGGCTTTTTAGCCCTCGCTAGTGTTAGTTGCGGCAAACGCCATTCGGCCAAAAAGCTGGTTGAAAGCTTTATCGACGAGCATGCACAGCTGTCGTCGGTGTCGATTACTGATGTTGGTAAACTAGATTCTACCGACCGGGTGGACAACTCTACCATAAATGCGTTGCAAGCCGACGTAAAGAATGGTGGCTTGTATAAGCCCGATACCAAGTTTGGGCAACGTCCTACCAACACCAAGACTTTGCTTATGATTCGCGTAACACTCGAAACAAAAGACGAGAAGGGCGAGAAAAAGCCGTATAAACAAACCTTTTATCTCGACCCCGAACTAACAAGCGTGGTGGCTGTTAAGACAAACTAGCCCCCACACCCGTAACAACTACGCCCCCACAAGCGTCATCTCGGCGTTTGTGGGGGCGAGTTTATAGCGATTACTTAACACCGCTTTTGATAACTTCCTACATGAAAAAGCAAACCTTAAACTGAAACTGAATGTGCTTATCAGGCTTGAAAAACGCTTACCCAAGCCTGCTCTCCTTATTATTCCAGGCACTTAGAAAGTTGTGTCAACCCATCTAAGCGCATACTAGAAACAACGGAAATCAGATGCAGAGCTTGCATAACAATCAAACAAGAATGAGTTTGGAGGGTAAGCCCTAACCCTATTAAGGAGGCGCTTATTCAGCCTTGCACGCCCAACAAGAATGAATTAGGGCTGCCTACCCCACCCCATCAAAAAAGGGAGAATGTCAAAACGTTCTCCCTTTTATATGATGCGATACTTTCAACGTATGTCGAAAGCGGTTTAATTCTTGAAAAAGTCCTTTACTGCTTCGTTAGGAACCATCTTCTCATCGAAGATGTATGCGCCGGTTTTCGGGCTCTTAACCATTTTGATAACCTTGGTATAAGCACGTCCGTCCTTTGAACCGTCACGAAGGGTTGCAACTACTTTCTTTGCCATTGTCTTCTATAATTAAGCGTTATTTAATCTCCTTATGAAGCGTCATCTTCTTCATGATTGGATTATACTTCATTAGTTCCATACGTTCAGGCGTGTTCTTCCTGTTCTTGGTGGTAACGTAACGGCTCGTTCCAGGCAAGCCGCTGTTCTTCATTTCCGTGCATTCCAGAACAACCTGTACTCTATTACCCTTAGCTTTCTTTGCCATGATAATTATTCTCCTATAACTTTAATGTCTTTCCAATCACAGAAGCCCTTAGAAACAGCTTGCTTAAGCGCTGCGTCAAGACCCACTTTATTGATAAGGCGCAAACCTGCGGCACTGATTTTCAAGCTAATCCAGCAACCTTCTTCCACATAGTAGAACTTCTTGCTGAACAAGTTCACGTCGAAACTGCGCTTTGTGCGATGCTTCGAGTGAGACACGTTGTTGCCAACCATTGCCTTTTTACCTGTAATCTGACAAATCTTCGACATTGCTATCTTTTTTTTGTTTTCTTTTTTGATACTTACTCCAAACAGGTTGCAAAATTACGAATTTTTCTTCTAAATACCTAACTAAATCAATTAATTATCAAAGATTTTATGTTTTTTGTGGTATTATACCGCCATTCGCGCGTACTTTTCTCAAATATGGGCATCATTTTCGCATTCATTGATGTGGTTATGACATGCAACTACTCTCCTTTCTGCATAATAAACAAAACAAGGCGAACGCCCCAATATGCCTCAGCCATAGGCCAAAGTGTGCATGTTAGGTGTTCGCCCTGTTTATATTGTGGCCCAAAAAGCATGATTTGAGCCGCTCTTATCTAAGAGTTACCCAACCCTGCTAACGTTGAACGGCCAACGCCATTATGCGGTTTTACTCTTCTGTTGTGCCCTTCTCCTGTTCCAAGAAATCGAGCATTAAGCGCAGAGCACGGTTCGTTGCAATGGCCAAGTTGATGTCGCGACCGAAGTCTTCGTCTAGTTTAAGGGTCAAAGTTTTTTCTTTCGTTCCGCAAGCAACCCATATCGTGCCAACGGGTACGCCGTCGTTTTCGCCTGCAACAGGCCCAGCATAACCCGTAACGGCCATCGCATAGTCGGTTTTAAGCGTTTCGCATGCGCCCTTAACCATCTGCACGGCAACCTCTTCGCTCACTGCCGACTTCTCGGCTAGCACCTGCGCACTTACGCCCAAGAGGTTTTCTTTCACCTCATTGCTATAACATATCACGCCACCCTTGAAATATTTCGATGCTCCTGGCGTGGCAATAACAGCCTCGGCCACCCTACCGCCCGTGCAACTTTCGGCTGTTCCGATGGACAAGCCATTGTCGTACATGCGCTGTTGCAGTTCTCTACTAAGCACTTTTGTTTCTAGTTCCATTCCATTATATTGTTTATGCTTACTCGAAAGTAACCTTCGAGAAAGCGGGTTTGTCTATCGAACAAAACACCTTATCTAGGTATTTGAAATATCCCGTTATGCCAATCATGGCGGCATTGTCGGTGGTATAGCTGAATTTGGGTATGTAAATGGTCCATCCCTCTTTCTCTGCTGCCTCGTGGAAGGCGTTTCGCAGTCCGCTGTTTGCCGACACGCCGCCCGCAACGGCCACGTGCATGATGCCCGTTTGTTTCACGGCCAGCCGCAATTTCTTCATCAAGATGTCTACAATGGTAAACTCCAAGCTTGCCGCAAGGTCTTCCTTGTGGTTCTCGATGAAGTTCGGGTCGTCTTTAACCCATTTCTGCAAGCTGTATAAAAACGAGGTTTTTAATCCTGAGAAACTATAATCCAACCCAGGAATATGAGGTTCGGCAAACTTAAACGCTGCGGGATTGCCCTGCCTAGCCAACTTGTCGATGATGGGTCCACCAGGATAACCCAGCCCCATTACTTTCGAACACTTGTCTATAGCCTCGCCAGCCGCATCGTCGATTGTCTGTCCCAGCACCTCAATATCGTTGTAGGCGTTCACCTTTACGATTTGCGAATTGCCGCCACTAACCAGCAAACAGAGGAAAGGGAAAGGCGGAATGGCATTTTGCATGTCGGGTTCTTGAATGAAATGGGCCAGCACATGCCCCTGCAAATGGTTCACATCTACCAAGGGAATACCCAAGGCACGCGCGAAACCTTTGGCGAAACTAACGCCAACAAGCAACGAACCCATCAGCCCTGGCCCACGAGTGAAGGCCACAGCCGATAGCTGTTCTTTCTCGATACCAGCCTTTTTCAAAGCTTGGTCTACAACTGGTACGATATTTTGCTGATGCGCACGCGATGCTAATTCGGGCACAACGCCGCCATAACTTTGGTGAACGGCCTGCGAAGATGTTACGTTGCTCAACAACACATCGTTGCGAAGAACAGCCGCCGACGTGTCGTCGCAACTGCTCTCTATACCTAATATATATATATCCTTTTCGTTATCCATCCTTTATCACTACCTTGTCAATATCTCAACGCCATGTTCGGTCATCAAGAAAGTATGCTCCCACTGCGCGCTAGGCAGCTCGTCGCCCGTTATTACTTCCCATCCGTACTCGTCATCGGCATCTATAAACACCTTCCATGTGCCCATATTAATCATGGGTTCGATGGTAAACACCATGCCGGGAACGAGCAACATGCCCTGTCCTCTACGTCCGAAGTGCGCAACCTCTGGCTCTTCGTGGAACTTCAAGCCCACCCCATGCCCGCACAAGTCGCGAACCACACCGTAATGATACTTGTCCGCGTGCTTAGAAATGGCGTGTCCGATGTCGCCAACAAAGCCATAGGGCTTGGCAGCCTCTGCTCCAATCTCCAAACATTCCTTTGCAACGCGCACTAGCTGTTCTTTTTCGGGTGTTGTTTTGCCGATGATGAACATGCGCGAGGCGTCTGCATAGTAGCCGTCGAGTATGGTTGTAAAGTCTACATTAATGATGTCGCCCTCTTTCAGCACGTCTTCTTTCTTGGGTATGCCGTGACAAACCACCTCGTTGATGCTTGTACAAACGCTTTTAGGAAAGCCTTCGTAATTGAGACAAGCAGGTATGGCGCCATGACGAGTGCAATAGTCGTAACATATCTTGTCTATTTCCAAGGTGTTCATGCCTGCATGTATGTGCTTGGCCACCTCGTCTAGCACGCCCGTATTGACTACGCCGCTACGTCTGATGCCTTCTATTTGTTCAGGTGTTTTTATCAGTTCGCGAGTTGGCACCAGCTTTCCCTTGTTTTCCCAATACATCACTTGCTTGTCCAAGTCGGTTGGTTCTTGTCCAGACAGGCAATGCCATCTCCTTTTCTTATTTAAAACCATTGTCTATTTATGTTTAAATCTTGCTTTTAAGTGCGCATGTAGGCACGGCAGTCCGTGTTCGTATTAACAACATACACACTTAGACTTGCAAAGTTACTTCAAATTATAGGTACGTACAAGGAAAACAATCACTTTTTACGCCAACACGCAAAAGGCTTGACAAACAACGCCATGCGCTTGCACAACATACGGGCTAATGCGCAAATGTGTAAATACAACGCCAAAGAAGAAAGAACGAGAAAGAACCCCTTGCCCTACCATTAAAACCTCATTTGTACGGCCAATAAAAAAGATTGATTGTCTCACGACAATCAATCTTTATAACCTTAATAATCTAATACCATGAAAAACACGTTACAAAGTTACGATAAATATTTTAAAAATGCAAGCCCTTGCTGGTAAAACTATTAGGTATATAACATTAATTAATCGTTTATTTCCGTTTTCGCGACATTATTATTCTTTATTGATGTCATTAAACCAACGTTTTCGTTAAACCAAATGAACAACACCGAGCTTGCTCAAACGTTGTCATGACGAGAATTGGAAATCACCAACACGGAGCTTTGGGCGAAGTGGAAAGGCAAAACGCACTCTTCAAGGAACGAGAAAAGAACAATTAACAGCCGTCACTTTGGGCGATACAAGTGGGCTTGTAGTGGCACTACAAAAGGCTTGTACAGACACTACAAGCATCTTGTAGCGTGACTACAAACGGCTTGTAGCCCCACTACAAACGGCATTGTACAGACAAGTCGCCAACAAGAAGTTGGCAAACGAGTAGGTAAAACCGATTTTTAACCTCACTAAAAGGCGATTTTAACCTTACGAAAATATAACCAAATGGTTGTAGTACGCACACTCCCTCCAAGCCATAAACATGTGCTTGCGAGTGGATAGTGGCTCAACACCGCGAATATCCCTTCGCATGGAGCTTGTTTACTGGAAACAGACACCCTTCAAACACCTTATTATAATAAACGACAACGCCTTTCTTGCCATTTCGCTTACATGGTCTTAACAAGCATATTGCATCGTTGGAACACCAGTATATACCATTCTTTTCGCCGCATTTACACAAAACCAACAAGCTAGTGGGCATCAAGTGTGCAAGCCTGCTAACACCATATATAAACAAACAAGAAAACAGGGGTGTGGTCTTCATAGTCGACTTTGGCCTTAGGCACGGACTAATACAAAAAAAATTGATTGTCTCACGACAACCAATCTTTCTTAACCTTAATAATCTAATACCATGAAAAACACGTTACAAAGTTACGATATTATTTTCATCTTGCAAGTGTTTGATGGTAAAAGTAGTCTTTCCGTAACATTAATTAAACGTTTTCCCGTTCCAATTAAGTTTATTTTGCAGTTTTAGCAATTTTATATTCGCTTTTTCCTCTTCGCTGATAACCGCGGGCGACAAGGCTACAACTAGTTCTGCGGTAGATGGAGAAAGCGAGAACGAAATCAGTTTGGGGTCGAACAATGCTTGCAATTTGTTAAAATCGCCTTCCGACATCGTATCGGGTCGTTGCAAATCTACATCTAAGTGCATTTGGGGCATAGACAAAGCTTTCCAATCGGGCGAATAAAACGCAATACGACTCTCTGGCTGCGGCCCTGCGTATGTTTGCACCAAGCAAAGCAAAGAGTCGCCCGACGATGTAGGCAACATTTTCATTTGCAACGTATACACATCGTTCATACGCACCGAAAGAAAGTCGGCCGTAAGCGTGTCGATGCTACATTTCTCGCCTAGCGGACCAGCAATTGTGGCCGTTTTCTTCATTTGTTTCAGGTCGAGAAGTTCTTGTCTTCCGCTCTTTTCAAGCGCACCGGCCACAGAAGCAGGCATACTCACCCACATCTTGCACACTTGCTGTGCCATCATCGTTATGGGCATGGCAGCAAGGCACAGCCCTAATAGTAGTTTTCTCATTGTGTTGTATATTATTTTTCAGGATAAGTTAGGAACCAAAACACGCGCTTCTGCACATAAGTGCAGGCCTTCACCTCCGTGTCTGCCTGCCAACATGAGCAGAAAAACGCACATTGGGGCGACTATTCATACACCTCGTCGATACCATATTCGTTCATTCCGCCATCGTCTCTGGCGCATGGGTCAAAGCCTTCGGGAAGGTCGAACGTGGCCTTTTGGGTATAACCCAATCGAGGGTCGGCAAACACTTTCTGCATGAAATAAGCCCAAATGGGCAATGCCATCGTAGCTCCCTGTCCCATACTCATCGAGTCGAAGTGTATGTCGCGGTCTTCTCCGCCCACCCAACAGCCGCTCACCAGTTCGGGCGTAAAGCCCATAAACCATGCATCGGCGTTGCGGTTGGTCGTTCCTGTCTTGCCGCCAATCTCGCCTTTAAGGTTATATTTAAAGCGTAGTCGGCGCGCCGTACCCTCGTTCACCACGGCTTGCAGTTCCACGAGCATCTTATTGGCACCGGTTTCGCTTATCACCTCGTTCATACGGGGTTGGAAAGTGGCAATTACATTTCCCTCGTTGTCTTCTATCTTCGTGACGAACAAGGGCGCACACCTAATTCCGCGGTTGGCAAATGCCGTGTAGGCACTTACCATTTCGCACACGCTAGCCTCGCAAGGACCAAGCGCCAAGGCCATCGACGGATGTATATCTGGGTTGTTTAAACCATAACTGCGCAGCAACCCAACAAGCTGTTGTGGGTTAAGCTTACTCATAAGGTAGGCCGAAATCCAGTTGTTGGATTGCGCCAAGCCCCATTTCAACGTCACCATCTGGCCATATCTACTACGACTAGCGTTTCGTGGTGTCCAACTTCGCCCCGCCACAACGTATGTCTGTTGCACGTTGGGTGCCTCATCGCAAGGCGAAAAACCATTTTCCATAGCCAACGAATAGAGGAAAGGCTTGATAGTAGAGCCCACTTGTCGGCGCCCCTCGGTAGCCATGTCGTATTGGAAGTGCGTAAAATTCATACCTCCCACATAAGCCTTTACCATTCCGTTCTTTGGGTCCATGCTTACGAAACCAGCCCGCAAAAACGACTTATAATATCGGATACTGTCTAAGGGCGTCATCACCGTATCTATATCGCCATGATAAGTAAATACAGCCATGTCGGTGGGCGTTCTGAAAGCCTTACGTATCTCTTCTTCCGAATAACCTGCCGACTTCATGTTTCGATAGCGTTCGCTTTGCGTAATCGACCGGTTTAGGATTGAACGCACCTGCTCTGCGGTAAGTTTGTTGGTGAAAGGAGCATTGGGCTTGTGCCTATTTTCTTTAGAGAAGGCAGGCTGCAAAAAGCGGGCAAGATGCTTGTACACGGCATCTTCGGCATATTGCTGCATGCGACTGTCGATAGAAGTAAACACTTTCAAGCCGTCGGTATAGATGTTGTAGGGCTCGCCGTTCTTCTTCAAGTTCTTGTTACACCATCCGTAAAGGGGGTCGTTGGCCCATGCAATGGAGTCGTAAACATACTGCGACTTGTTCCATTCGGGGTAAGTGCTCTTGTCGGGACGCTTGGCCATGAGGTATTGGCGAAGGAACTCGCGGAAGTAAGTGGCCGTTCCGTCCTTGTGGTCGGTGCGGTGGAAGTTTAGCGCAAGCGGCTCTTCGGCGTATTGCCTGTACTCCGTATCCGACAAGTAGCCGGCCTTTACCATTTGTGCCAACACAACGTTTCGCCGCTCCGTGCTTCTTTCGGGATAGCGCACGGGGTTGAAGTACGACGGGTTCTTGCATAGTCCGATAAGCGTAGCCGCCTCGGTTATGGTCAAGTCTTTGGGTTCCTTATTAAAATAGGTGTTGGCCGCGGTCTTTATTCCCACGGCATTGTGCAAGAAGTCGAAGTAATTAAGGTAAAGGGCGATAATCTCTTCTTTGGTGTAATGGCGTTCCAGTTTCACGGCAATAACCCATTCGATGGGCTTTTGCAGCACACGTTCGATTGTAGAATGCGCCTTCTCCGAATAAAGTTGCTTGGCCAGCTGTTGCGTGATGGTACTTCCACCGCCTGCACTGGCGTGTCCCATCAGTCCACGTTTCACAAAGGCGCGCCCAAGGGCGATGAAGTCGATGCCCGAATGGTCGTAGAAACGAACGTCCTCCGTGGCCACCAAAGCATGAACAAGGTGCGGCGAAAGGGTGCTATAGGGTATGCAAACGCGGTTTTCGCGGTTTTCGTTCCATGTGCCTATCACCTTTCCGTCAGCCGAATACACCTGCGTGGCAAATCGGTTGATGGGGTTTTGCAATTCGGAAATGGGCGGCATGTAGCCTATCCAACCAAACCAAATGGCCACGAAAGCCAATACGGCAGACAGTATGCCAAGCACTAACATGCCCCACAAGATATGTATGAACCTCTTTCTCATTGACGTCTGAATTCTAAAATTACTGCAAAAATACAATTTTTCTCCCTATTATACATTCAAATAAGAAAAATTATACTTATCTTAGCATCCCAAATAGAGTACGTTCTAATGTCAATGCAGATGAAACAACGTGATTTTGTGACGATTGCCGACCTCTCGAAGGAGAAAATACAGTACCTTATCGACCTGTCGCAAGAGTTTGAGAGACATCCCAACCGCGAGCTGCTCAAAGGAAAAGTCATCGCAAGCCTTTTCTTCGAGCCGTCTACACGCACCAGGCTGAGTTTCGAAACGGCAGCCAACAGGCTCGGTGCACGCATCATTGGTTTCTCGGATGCCAAGGCCACCAGCGTGTCTAAGGGCGAAACGCTCAAAGACACCATTCTGATGGTGGCCAATTATGCCGATGTTATCGTGATGCGCCATTACATCGAAGGGGCTGCGCAGTACGCCAGCGAGGTGTCGCCAGTGCCTATCATCAACGCGGGCGATGGCGCACACATGCACCCTTCGCAGTGTATGCTCGACCTCTACTCCATATATAAGACACAAGGAACGCTCGAAAACCTCAACATCTACCTCGTGGGCGACTTAAAATACGGCCGAACGGTACACTCGCTCATCATGGCCATGCGCCATTTTAACCCCACGTTCCATTTCATCGCGCCCAAAGAGTTGGCCATGCCCAACGAGTATAAGCTCTACTGCAAAAACCACGGCATCAAGTTTCAAGAACATACGGCCTTTAACGATAAGGTGATAGCCGATGCCGACATTATATATATGACGCGCGTGCAAAAGGAAAGGTTCTCGGACCTCATGGAATACGAACGCGTAAAAGACGTGTATATATTGAAAAACGACATGTTGACCAACGTGAAAGACAACATGCGCATTTTGCATCCGCTGCCGAGAGTAAACGAAATTGCCTACGATGTAGACGACAACCCGCACGCCTACTACATTCAGCAGGCCCAAAACGGGCTCTACGCACGCCAAGCGCTGTTTTGCGACGTGCTAGGCATCACGCTAGAAGAGGTGAGAAACGATAAAACCATCATCAAATGAGTGCAAATAAGAAAGAACGGCTAGTGGCCGCCATCAAAAACGGAACCGTTATCGACCACATTCCTGCCGACAAAACCTTTCAGGTTGTAAACTTGCTCGAACTGCAAACGCTTAACGAACCCATAACCATCGGCAACAACTATGCCTCGAAGATGATGGGAAAGAAAGGCATCATCAAGGTTACAGACAGGTATTTCACCGACGAAGAGATTTCGCGCCTCTCGGTGGTAGCACCTAATGTGGTGCTCAACATCATCAAAGACTACGAGGTTATCGAGAAGAAGAAGGTGGAAACGCCTGCCGAACTTAAAGGCATCGTGCGGTGCAACAATCCCAAATGTATCACCAACAACGAGCCCATGCAAACGGTTTTCCACGTGGTAGACAAGGTTAGCCGAACGCTGAAATGCCATTACTGCGACATGGAGCAGGCCATAGACAAGGCACAACTGGTGTAACGCGCATGCCATATACGCCTGCACACACGTGCCAACAACCAGAATAAACGACATTTATCATCGGCGTGGTGCATAGAAACCACGCCCTAATCAATAACTAACACAAACAATTTCAACTATGAAAAGAGACCTAGAAATTTTCAAACTCATTGAAGATGAGCATCAACGCCAACTCAAAGGCATCGAACTAATTGCCTCGGAGAACTTCGTTAGCGAACAGGTGATGCAAGCTATGGGGTCGTATCTAACCAACAAGTATGCCGAAGGCCTACCCGCAAAACGCTATTACGGCGGTTGCGAGGTGGTTGACAAGGTGGAAAACCTGGCCATCGAGCGAATTAAAAAGTTGTTCGGAGCCGAGTTTGCCAACGTGCAACCCCACTCTGGCGCACAAGCTAACGAGGCTGTGCTGCTTACTTGCCTCAACCCTGGCGACACTTTCATGGGTTTGAACCTTGCACACGGCGGACACCTTAGCCACGGTAGCCTTGTAAACACGTCGGGTATTCTGTACAACCCCGTGGGCTACAACCTCAACAAGGAGACCGGGCGCGTAGATTACGACGAAATGGAACGCCTTGCGCTGGAACATAAGCCAAAGCTTATCATCGGTGGCGGCTCGGCTTATAGCCGCGAATGGGACTACAAGCGCATGCGCGACATCGCCGACAAGGTGGGCGCCATCTTCATGGTTGACATGGCTCACCCCGCCGGTCTGATTGCTGCAGGCTTGTTGGAGAACCCACTGAAATATGCACACATCGTTACTTCTACTACGCACAAAACACTTCGCGGACCGCGTGGTGGTATCATCCTTATGGGCAAAGACTTTGAAAATCCGTGGGGAAAGAAAACGCCAAAGGGCGAAGTAAAGATGATGAGCCAACTGCTCAACTCGGCTGTGTTCCCAGGAATTCAAGGTGGACCGCTAGAACACGTCATTGCAGCTAAGGCTGTTGCCTTTGAAGAGGCACTTCAACCAGAGTTTAAGGAGTGGGCATTGCAAGTTAAGAAAAATGCGAAAGTGTTGGCCGAAGAGCTTGTTAAGCGTGGTTTCACCATCGTTAGCGGTGGAACAGACAACCACTCCATGCTGGTAGACCTGCGCGACAAGTATCCCGAACTAACGGGTAAAGTTGCCGAAAACGCTCTTGTTGCCGCAGATATCACCGTTAATAAGAACATGGTTCCCTTCGATACGCGCAGTGCTTTCCAAACAAGCGGCATCCGCTTGGGCACGGCTGCCATCACCACTCGCGGAGCCAAAGAAGACCTCATGGGCTTTATTGCCGAACTGATTGAGGAGGTTCTGAACAACCCAACCGATGAAACGACTATCGCTAACGTACGCAAACGCGTAAACGAAAAGATGAAAGACTATCCACTCTTCGCTTACTAAACACGTACGCAACAACTGTTTTACAAACGGGATGCACCTTTGGGCTGCATCCCGCTTTGTGTTATATTCTAAAGTAGTTGAACTTAAATTATTTTTACAGTCAACACTGCCTCCTTATCTCCTACAAATCGGTCAGTATACATCGATGTATCTCTACTCCAATAACCTGCCACAGGAACATGGAAGAATGGAGTCATCTCTTGATCTGCAAGCCAAAAAGTTAAAGAATATCTACAGGGAAGCCTTATTTCATTACCATTCAGCCCTGTAATAATGATATAATTATTTTCGATTATACGCCACTGCAACTTTCGAAATTCTTCATATTGCTCTCTTGTGGGCAGTTTATAACTCTTGGCATCACAATATACCATTCCTTCCTCATTTAAGAATTTAGTAGCCCACAAGGTGCCGCTGGGCAAACCAAGATCAACATATTCTATATCATTTTCCACTACAATACCTCGCGATTGATTATAACCTTCAATAAATGCATTGGCAATTGAATTAATCTGATCTTGTAAAACAGATATGGCATATTGTTCTGCCATATTTTTTAATTTGTTAGTTTCCATAATTATTTTATTATATTTAAAGTGCGTAGGACAAAATATAAGTATCTGTAAGCTTGGCGTCTTTCGAATTTTCCAAAACCCAATAATGATTATCTACTAAGAATTACAAATAAGAATTCGGTGTGTTCACCGATGGCAAAGTTACAGTATTTATTTTGTTTGTCGGATGAATTATGTATTATTTTTGATATAATGTTCACGGAATAGGTACTAGAAACTATCTATAAGAGCAAATATCATAGTAATTCAAATATGAAGTTGTCTTGATTTTTAATGTTTCTATAAATTGAGAGGAGTTCATCATCTTTGTGCTGTAAAACCAAGATAAACACCTAACTCATGCACGACGTGCAGGATAAGATACGATAAATATGAATTAATCTTTGAGTTGCAAAACCAAGATAAACTCCCTAATCATTTTCGAAGTACAGAACAAAGATAAGATAAGAACTGAAATTCTGCCCCATTTGTCTGTGGCAAAACGTGGTTGTGTATCAGAAGGTGATCTGGCGGAATCCATACCATACGTTCTCAACAAGTTGAAAACCGGCTGTCGATAGCAGATTACTTCTACGTTTCCATTACGCAGTCTCTGTAACTCGTGAGCAACATGTCTCTGCAACCGCTCGCACTGGCAGTCGAAAGCGTACATGCTTGCCGTGCCGTTGCCCACACGCGCGTGTTCAGCACAACCACTTTTGTCTAGTTTTCAGCGAGAAATTTAACATTATGAGTGCCCTTTCTGCTCACCAACTGCCAACCTTGCCGCAAATAATGGATTCTCGCGAAGGTTCGTTTTGATGCAAAAAGGGGGTTAGCATGCGAATGTGGAGAATGAATATTTATTTAAAGACACCGCCATTTGCACCCGTTTTGGGGCGATTTGCCGCTAAATGCTGTGCGTTTTAATGCTAAATGCACTGCAATATGCCGCTAAATGCAGTGCGTTTTGCCGCTAAATGGAGTGCGTTTTGGTGCTAAACGCAACGCATTTTGGTGCTAAACGCAGTGCAAAATGCTGCTAAATGCGAGGTAAAAAGCATAAATATCCACTGCAATTGTATAAACAAAACCTCTTCGAACCATGAAAAACATGGCTTAAAAGTGCAAAATGGTCGTTAAAAAGTCGGTTTTTAGGGGCTAAAAGTGGGAAATTGGAGTTGAAAAAATACGAGTTGGCAACCAAACTAGAAAGGCAAAATGGTGCAAAATGCAGGCTCTAGGCTTAAAAATCGAAAAACACCAAGGTGTGACAGGCTAAAAAAGTGGCTTTTTACCTACTTTTTAACCAACATTTTCGCTAGAACGGAGCGAAAAAACAGAGCAGTATTGTAAAATAAAAGATAACAATTTAAGTTTCTGAGGTGATGAGTTTGTGAGTTGATAAGCTTATGAGTTGATGAGTTTGTGAGTTGATGGGTTTATGAGTTGATGGGGCTATGAACTTGTGAGTTTGCAAGCTTATGAGCTTGTAGGCTTAGGAGTTTGTGAGTTTGTGAGTTGATGTATTCGGGAGTTGTTGGGCTTTCGTGAGTTTATAAGCCTGTGAATTGACTTGCATTGCTCTCCTCTCAATTGATAGAAATATTAAAAGTCAAGGCCACTTCGAGTTAACAGGTCAACTCACCAACTTGTTAACCAGCTAATCAGTCAGCTTGTTTACTCGTCTGCTTTTTTACTTATCAATTCATCCCCCCATCGCTTTCCCCGCCACATAGCCCGTTGTCCACGCCGCTTGCAAGTTAAATCCGCCCGTAATGGCATCCACATCCAGCACTTCGCCTGCGAAGAAAAGGTTTTTACATACCTTACTTTCCATCGTATTGAGGTTAACATTCGTGAGCGAAACACCGCCGCAAGTAACAAATTCCTCGCGAAACGCCCCCTTACCAGTAACAGCGTACAAGTCGTTGGTCAACGTTTCAACCAGCTTGTTCAAGCCCTTCTTCCCCAATTCTTCCCATCGTTTCTCCGCTCCAAGTCCTGTCTTGTCTAATATATACAGCCACATGCGCGAGGGCAAACCAAAAGGATGCACGCTCGACAACTGCTTTCGCCTGTTGTTTTCCACAATACCTTGCAAGTGTTCGGCCACCAATGCACCGTTGGTTAGCCCAATCCAGTTCACAGCGATAGAGAAACGATAGCCACTATCGTGAACAAAACGCGCACCATACGACGAAAGTTTAAGTATAGCAGGACCACTTGCACCCCAATGCGTAACGAGCAATGGCCCCGATGCCTTATGCTTTGTACCAACAATAGACACCGTAACATCCTCTACCACCGTACCCATCAAGGCCTTAAAAGCAGCATCGGCAATGTTAAACGTAAAGAGCGAAGGCACTGGCAGCATAACATCATGCCCCAAACGAGCCAAATATTGCAAGCCTTCGGCACGCGGAGAGCCGCCCGTTGTGATAGCCACCCGATTGAATGCAAGCGGCTTTTGCGCCTTAAACTCCAACTGCAAGTCGCCATTAGGCAAAGGTTTCAGCCCCTCTAACGCATGCCCTGTGCACACTTCCACTCCCAACCTACGAGCCTCGTTCGTTAAGGCGTCTACCACACTCTGTGCCGATTGCGACACGGGAAACACGCATTCGTCTTCCTGCGTAAGCAACTTCACGCCGCGCTCTTCAAACCATCGCCATGTGTCGTCGTGGCCAAATACGTTAAAAAGCCGTTTCATCATCTTGTCGCCACGCGGATAAGCCTGTTTCAAGTCGCCTATCCTTGCAAACGAATTGGTAAGGTTGCAGCGACCGCCACCCGTTACAAGCACCTTCGCCAGCACCTTTTGTCCACGTTCAAAGATAGTTACTCGCGCCTTGGGATTCGTTTGTTTGGCTGCAATGGCGGCGAAAAAGCCAGCCGCGCCACCGCCAACCACTGCTATATTTAATTGTTCTGTCATTGTATCTCCTTGTTTTTAGCAAACGAAGATACGAATAAAAAGCCGTTCGCACAAGGCTTGCGATACAATTAAATGGAGTTTATGAGGGTTATTAGGTTGTGAGTTATTGAGTTTATAAACTCAACAACAAATAAACTCAACAACTAATAATCTGCTTTTCATGCCACTTTTACAGCATTTTTATGTAAGTTTGCACTACTATTATAAAAGCAAGCATCATGAACATCGAGCACATTAAAGACACTATAAACAAGCTGCCCAACCTGTCTACGGCATTGGGTATGGAATTTATTTCCACCCCCGAACCCGACACTTGCATGGCGCGAATGAAGGTAGACGAGCGCAACAGGCAACCTTTCGGGTTCCTTAGTGGCGGTGCATCGCTGGCCTTGGCCGAGAATTTAGCCGGCGTTGGTTCGCTAGCACTATGCCCTGGCAAGATAAGCGTGGGCATCAACGTTAGCGGAAGCCACCTCATCGCCGTTGAAGAAGGCGACACCGTAACCGCAACGGCACACATCATGCACAAGGGACGGACACTACACCAATGGCTGGTAGAAATTAGAAACACCGCAGGCGAACTGGTTTGCTCGGTACAAGTAACCAACTATGTGCTTAACGCCCGCAAAGATGACTGACTTTGCGCTGTTTCGCGAACCGCATGCCACGCATGCCACACGTTATGTTCAGCTACATGGAGAGGCGCAAAGTCTGCCTAACTATGCAGCCTTGAACCACGTTCAGGGCTTTGTCTTCGCTCCTTTCGCCATTGAAGACGATTGTCCGTTGCTCGTCATAGCCCCCGACAAGGTGGAACAACTTGATGTTGAAACGCATGTGTCGACACTTGCACGTAATGCCACGGCCGCTGAACCAACAACAGTCAGCGACAACCAACAGCAGGTGAGCCAATCGTACCAAGAAAGTTTCCATCGCTTTCACCAACAGCTTGTACAAGGGCAGTTTGCCAAAATCGTACTAAGCAGAACCGAAGAGGTTACACTTAAACATGCTCCCAATGCCGAAGAATTGTTTTGGAGAGCCTGCCAACGCTATCCGCGTTTGTTTATCGCGCTGGTTAACACACGCCGTGCAGGCACTTGGCTTATGGCTACGCCCGAAGTTCTGGTGCGAAACGACATGCACCGTTGGCATACCATGGCCCTTGCAGGCACAATGCGGCTTACTGCTGAGCAACAGGAATTGCCCGACGAGATGTGGAACAGCCCTACCCCACCCCTAGAATGGAGCGCGAAGAACAAAGAAGAACAGCGACTGGTGGCGCGTTACATCGCCCAATGTCTTGCACATTTGGCCGACAACATCGAAGAAACACCGCCTTATACCCAAAGGGCTGGGGGCTTGGTTCACCTTAGAAGTGACTTCGCCTTTACCCTAAAACCTGCCTACGGACTAGGCGACCTCGTGCAAATGCTGCATCCCACGCCTGCTATCTGCGGCTTACCCAAAGCCGAGGCATGGCGTTTTATCAGTGCCAACGAACCCCATCGCCGTCTATATTACAGCGGTTTTTGCGGTCCGGTAACGGCTAATGGCGGCACAAAGCTATATGTCTCACTTCGTTGCATGCAGCTGTGGCCCAACAAAGCGTGCCTTTATGCAGGTGGCGGACTGCTTAAAGACAGCACCGAAGAACAAGAATGGGAAGAGACGAGGGCGAAAATGGAAACGATGTTGGGGCTAATGCAGCCATAATTTTAGCTTTAAGCTTATGAGCTAATAAGTTTATGAGTTTTAATGTAAACCACACAGGCTTAAACCAGCTGAGTTTTCGGCAGCGAATAGCTTATAAGTATAAACGCTTATGAACAAAAGCCAACCGCCTAACGCATGAATTTGCAAACGCATGAACTGATAAACTTACATGCCCAAACATGAAACCAAACAGCAAACATGTATTCGAATAAAGAAAACATCAACATCCTTACCTCCTTACTCGTGGCTCATGGCGTAAGGCGAGCCGTGGTTTGCCCTGGTTCGCGCAATGCGCCCATCGTGCACAACCTGGTAAAGTCGGGTGCCATTAGCTGCTATCCCGTAACCGACGAACGCTCGGCAGGTTTCTATGCCTTGGGTATGGCCTTGCTCGATGGCGATGCTGTGGCCGTCTGCGTTACGTCGGGGTCGGCCTTGCTCAATGTTCTGCCAGCCGTGGCCGAGGCCTATTACCAGCATGTTCCCTTGATAGTTATCTCTGCCGACCGCCCTTTGGCCTGGATAGACCAACAAGACGGGCAGACCATTCGCCAGCAAAACGCCCTCGCCGACTTTGTAAAGAAGGCCGTAACACTAAACGAACCCACCGACGAAACCCAGCGTTGGCACTGCAACCGCTTGGCAAACGAGGCTCTTTTGGCCACCAATCATCATGGCGTGGGCCCTATTCATATCAACGTTCCCTTATCCGAACCGCTCTTTAAATACGATGTTACGACCCTACCCTGCGAGCGAACGATAAGCCGATGCACGCCCCGCAATCTTGCAGCAACAGCACTTAACGACCTAATGGCCGACTTTCGCAAAGCCGAAAAGCCCATGATTGTGTTGGGACAAATGTCTCCTGGCTCTGTCAACGCATCGCTTGTCAAGGCCTTAGAGGGGCAAGCCGTGGTGGTTTCAGAAGTGTTGAGCCATCTAGGTGGACTGCAAAATGCCGACGAGTTGTTAGCCACTTGCGCAGAAACAGCACCCTATACGCCCGATTTCGTATTGTATATGGGCGGACATCTCATAGGGAAAAACCTCAAATCGCTATTGCGGCAGATGCACAACGCGCCCCAATGGTTGGTTAACGAGGGCGGAGAAGTGGTGGACACCTTTATGAATCTCACGGCTATTGTTGAGGGAAAACCCAACGAAGTGCTGTCGCTGATGGTGCAGATGATGCAACAAACGGACGCCAAACAACACGAAGAGCGCACCAAAGCCTTTCGCCAGCTATGGCAAACGGCCCACAACGCCTATCGCGAACAGCTTAATCAAGCGGCTCCCACCTTTTCCGAAGGCTACGCCGTGCAGTGTTTCGAGCAACAATTACAACAAGCCAACCAGCCGTTCGAGGTGCATTGTGCCAACAGTCTCAGCGTTCGCTTGGCCAATAAGCATGCTCAACACCATGTTTGGTGCAACCGTGGCGTAAACGGAATCGAGGGTTCGCTGTCTACTGCGGCAGGAATGTCCTTGTCTACACAAGCTAATGTGTATTGTGTGATTGGCGATTTGAGTTTCTTTTACGACCAAAACGCCCTGTGGAACACCCGTCTGCGCGGCAATCTACGCATAATGTTGCTGAACAACGGCGGTGGAAAGATATTCCAACACGTTAAAGGAATGCCTGCCGACGACATACAAGCCACCTTTGTTTCGGCAGCGCACAACACTTCGGCGCAAGGCATCTGCCGTCAAAACGGTGCGAAACATCTACTTGTCGACAACGTTGAAGCGCTGCAAAAGGGCATCGCCGAGCTTATTAACTACGACGGAGAACGCCCCATCGTATTGGAAGTGAACTTAACATAATAGGGCGTTACAACAGCCAAATGTGCAACAACGCCTTGCCAATAGAAACATCCCTTACCCAAAAACAAATATCATTGTATGAAAAGAGAATGGAACCCCATTGAAGTTTTCGACTTCAAAGAAATATTATTCGAGGAATATCAGGGCATAGCCAAGATAACAATCAACCGTCCGCGCTACCGAAACGCCTTCACTCCACGCACTACGTGGGAGATGAGTCAGGCCTTCGCCTACTGTCGCGAGGCGCAAGACATCGGTGTAGTATTGCTTACAGGTGCAGGCGACATAGCTTTTTGCTCAGGTGGCGACATGAACGTGAAAGGTCGTGGCGGCTATGTGGGCGAAGACGGTGTGCCTAGACTGAACGTGCTTGACGTGCAAATGCAAATTAGGCGACTACCAAAGCCCGTGGTGGCAATGGTTAACGGCTATGCCATTGGCGGTGGACACGTGCTGCACCTTGTGTGCGACCTCTCCATTGCCAGTGAAAACGCCATCTTCGGACAAACAGGACCAAAGGTAGGTTCATTCGATGCAGGCTTCGGCGCATCTTATTTGGCGCGCATTGTAGGACAAAAGAAGGCACGAGAGATTTGGTTTCTCTGTCGCCAATACAACGCAGAGGAGGCCGAACGCATGGGCTTAGTCAACAAGGTAGTTCCACAAGACAAGTTGGAAGACGAATGTGTTGCCTGGGCCGAAACAATGATGCAGCACAGTCCGCTGGCCTTGCGCATGATAAAGGCTGGCCTTAACGCCGAACTAGACGGACAGGCTGGCATTCAGGAACTAGCAGGCGATGCCACCATGCTTTACTATTTCCTAGACGAGGCGCAAGAAGGTGGCAAGGCTTTCCTTGAAAAAAGGAAACCCGACTTTAAGAAATACCCCAAACTTCCATAGCTTTCGGATGATGTTCCACATCGACATTGCCCCACATACCTTGCATTTCAAGCAACCAGCAGGTACATCGCGCGGGGTGTATCGCACCCGAAAGACGTGGTTTGTTACGCTCTCTTCGCCGCAAAAGTCTGGCGTTGTGGGCATGGGAGAGTGCGCCCCACTGCCCAATCTCAGCTGCGACGACCTGCCTAACTACGAACAATGCCTGCGCCAAGCATGCCAACGGTTCTGCGAAACGGGCGTAATCAACCACGATGAGCTAAGCCCCTACCCTTCCATTCGCTTTGGATTGGAAACCGCCTTATGGCAATGGCAACGCGATGGCCATGCAAACCTCTCGCAAACACCTTTTGCACGGGGCGAAATGGGCATCCCTATCAACGGCTTAGTGTGGATGGGAACATTCGAAGAAATGGCTATGCGCATTGAAGAAAAGCTGAATCAAGGGTTCAGATGTGTGAAATTGAAAATTGGCGCGATAGACTTCGACCGCGAATTGCAATTGCTTAAAGACATACGCGCCACATTTTCGCCCCGCCAAGTGGAACTTCGGGTAGATGCAAATGGGGCTTTCGCGCCTGCCGAGGCTTTGTCGAAACTCGAAAAGTTGGCCGCACTCGACCTCCATTCCATCGAACAACCCATCGCCAAAGGTCTGTGGAACGAGATGGCCGACTTGTGTAAGCGGTCGCCTTTGCCCATTTCACTCGACGAAGAACTTATCGGAACCAACACACTTGCCGACAAAGAAGAGCTGCTCGACACCATCGCACCACAATATTTGGTGCTGAAACCATCGCTACATGGCGGTATTCGTGGCACGAGCGAATGGATTTCGCTGGCCGAAGACCGCAAAATTGGGTCATGGATAACCAGTGCCTTGGAGAGCAACGTAGGCCTAAACGCCATCGCCCACTTAGCGGCCGAAGTCTATGGTCCACAAATTGCCATGCCACAAGGGCTTGGCACGGGCCAATTGTTTACCGATAACATCGACATGCCCTTACAAATAAAAGGAGATTGCCTATGGTTCTTGCCGAATTCTTAGACCTATGGAACGACGATAAGACACCTCGCATGCTGGTTCACACTAGTGGTTCAACCGGAAAACCCAAGCCGCTGTGGGTGGAAAAACGCCGAATGGAGGCCAGCGCAAGGGCTACTTGCCAATACTTGGGGCTGAAAGCGGGCAACACGGCCTTGCTCTGCATGCCGCTAGATTATATCGCTGGGAAGATGATGGTGGTGCGTTCGCTCGTGGCTAACCTACAACTTGTTGTGGTTGAACCCGACGGTCACCCCCTAAAAGACCTTGAAACCGACATCGACTTTGCAGCAATGGTGCCTCTACAAGTGTACAACAGCCTGCAAGTACCAGCCGAACGCCAACGGTTAATGCGCATAAAGCACCTCATTATTGGTGGAAGTGCCATCGACGAGGCCTTGGCAAAAGAGCTAAGGCCCTTTCCCCATGCCGTATGGAGCACCTACGGCATGACCGAAACGCTGTCGCACATCGCCCTACGTCGGCTTAATGGGCAAGCAGCTAGCCAATGGTACACGCCTCTTCCAGGGGTAAAAGTGAGCCTGAACGATAAAGGTTGCCTGGTGATAAGTGCCCCTCATCTATGCGAAGGATTGTTGGAAACCAACGATATTGCCACCATTAAGCACATAAAAATGGCTAAGCAGGAAGACGATTTGCAACATAACGATGAACCCAAGCAAGCTTTTCGGATACTGGGCAGACTAGACAACGTGCTTGTTAGCGGTGGTATTAAAATACAAATAGAAGAAGTTGAGCGTGCACTTCATCCGCATTTGTCCGTGCCCTACCGCATTGTGAAGTGCCACGACCAAAAGTTTGGCGAGGTGGTTGGCCTGCAATTCGTACCCCTTGCGGCAGAAAACGCAGAAAGCGAAACGGCTATGGTGAAACAAATCTGCCAAAAAGTGCTGCCCAAATACTGGCAACCCAAAGCCTATTTCCCCGTGAAAGAAATAGAACGAACGGCAACGGGCAAAATAAAGAGGGGATGAAAGGCGCGCAGCCCTCATCCCCTTTATGATGTAGCTCATGCGTTTAGCCTGATGCTTAAACCTTGCCTAAGCAAGCAGAAACGTTGCATAGACTTTGCAAAAGCCAGCCTTTAACGCCCTGTATCGTTAAATGTGTCGTAATATCCGTGTGGCATATTCGGTCCCCAAACCTTTTCAACCGACACCTGCATGCTGAAAGAAGGGTTGAAGTTGTACTTAACCGCCGCGCCAACCCTATCGCCCAAAGCTTGCATATCGTACAACGGATAGGGCATAAGCCTATTGCTAACCAAGCTTTTCTGTCCATATAGGTAGGCCTCCCAATGCTCGTTTAAACGATAACCCACAATGGCTTGCAAGCCAGCATTGCGATAATTGTCGCGTCCCCAGAACACATTGTTAAGATAACCGCCCGCGGCCACCGTGAACTTTTTGCCCAATGGTTGGGCATACATGGCCGAAATGTTTTGCATAAAGCCTGCCCCGTGGCGCGCATGCTTGCCAAACTGCGCGAATACGGATGCACCAAGACTTAGGTTTAGCCCCGGATGCAAGTCCCATCGCTGCCATCCAGCCCAAAACCAAGGGCGATAACCCAGCGGTTCTATTTGTCCGTTGAGGGTTAAAGACGGCAAAGCCATCGCCCCATCGATGGTTGGTTCTACGGCCACAACGGGCGTTACCAGCTTATGCAGCGTGTCTACAACGATGCTATCAACCAACTTTGGTTGCTCTACAACAGCATTTTCGGCTGTACGCCGCACATTTTGTTTCCGCTCTTTTTGAGCGAAAGCCGTACCAGCAACAGCACAACATATTATCGTTACAAGCAAATGTTTCTTCATCATGCAACAAAGATAAACGATAAACGTCGAAAAACAAAACAATAAACATTTTTTAAGGCAGGTTCTAAAAATCACCTTTGCTGTATTTTTAGCTTTTTAGCTGAGCAAGGTTTGTTTACTTCTTGAAAGAGCATAGTGCACTATGCTTTCTGAAAGAGAAAGCGAAAGATGCCAGATAAAAGCAAAAAGACAGTGAAGAGCAATACAAGGAACAACAATTGAACCTTTGCGGGCAATTTATAGAACATGCCTTAATAATGGTTTCAAACACGCCTTTATGCAAGGTGTTATTAACCAGTATACCCCACTTACAGCCTGTTTTTATATTATTTACCACTATTTGTTTTGCAAAATAGCCTATTTGCCTTATTTTTGCACTAACTAAAAGAGGAATAAAGATGAAGAAAACAGTAATGTGCGCGCTCGTGGCAATGTTCTTTTCAGCATCGCCAACGTGGGCGCAAAGCAATAACGGCCATCAAGACGAGAGCCTAGCCGATAAGGTTTCTACTATTGTGAAGAAGGCCAAATCGTCCATGCAACGCGCTGGAAAGCGGGTGGAGAAGGCTATTGGCATTAACGACAAGAACAGAGACGGCGACGAAGTGAAGATAGACGGCACCTACTACATGCCCATATACTCGCTTAACATCTACAACGGCAAAGATGCAGATAAGTTTAAGAACACTTGCGAAAAGGCGTTTACCAAGAAGTATCCGCGCACAAACGTTCTCAGCGTTACCATTCCCCAAGAGGGATGGGTGAGCAAAGCCGTGAAAGACGGCGGAAAGGTTATTGGCTACCTGCAATACATGTATTGCTACGTTCTGGCGCAAGACGGCGACGACGGCTATATCAATGCCCGATTTAGCTTTCAACGCTACAAGGATGTGGGCAAAGAGTATGGTTCGGTTAACGGACGGTGGCCACAATGGGACCGCACCGACGTGCTTACACGCTCGGTTTACGAAGAATTGAAAAACTATTAAGCGAAGGTGGGTGGGAACAAATACCACGGTATTTGCCCCACCTACCACGCCTAAAACATCATATAACAACACTAAATACTAAACGCAAACAAAGCCATGAACATTCTAAAAGCCTTGTTCGGTGGGAAAACCGAAGACCCTGAAGAAAGAAAGAAAGACGAAGAAACCAAGAATTTCGACATCCTTAAATTTGATGGCGTAAAGGCATTGCACCTTGGACAAGCCGATCACGCCATCAATTGCTTTACCAAAGCACTAAGTTATAAAGACGATTTGGAAACACGCGACTATCTTTCGCAAGCTTTCTTGATGACCAACGAACCGCTGAAAGCCTACGAACAACTGCAAAAGTTGGCCGAGGCTCAGCCCGATAACCCAAAAATTTACGTGCGTATGGCAGATGTTGCCTATCGTATGGACGACTATGGCGCAATGGCAGATGCCTGCGAAAGGGCATTACTTATAGATAAAGCCAGTCCTACGGTGCATTATCTCTATGCACGAGCCTGCATCGGACAAGGCGATAACGTTAACGCCGTGGCCATGTTAACCAAAGCAATACTTACCACCCCCGACTATCTAGATGCTTATCTGCTGCGTGGCGAAACGCTATTGGCCATGGAAAACTTGGAGGAGGCCGAAGAAGATGCCAACTTCTTGGTTGAACATGTGGCCGGTAACGAAGACGCTTTACTGCTGAAAGCACGTGTGGAGAAGGCCAAAGGCTACAATGCGGCCGCACAAGAATACTATGATAAGGTGATTGAGGCCAACCCTTTCCACGCCGAGGCTTTTAAAGAAAGGGCCGAAGTGCGCGAGGCGTTGGGAGATTTGCAGGGAGCGGAAGAAGACCGTAACGTGAATTTTTAACCCACAACGCCTCCATTATTAGTGCCTTCAAGGCGCAGAACATACAATCGGGAAACTTCTTAACGCGAAGTTTCCCGATTGCTTTTGGTATGTTTCCTAACTAATTGCGGCCGCTTAAAGCCTAATCGAGCATCAAAAAACCGACGTTCCGCCCTTTTTCTACCCGCTTAGTTTAGTTAAATTCCGTACACAAACTTTACAAAACACACATCATCCGCCCAACCATTCTAGCGAAAAAGAGTACGTCAAAACACGTTTTGAGCCATTATTTCCTACTTTACGCGCTTCCTTTCTTGTCCATTTTTAAGAACACTACGTGCATTTAGCACCACTTAGCCTTTCTAGTTTGGTTGTCATCTCATTATTTTTGAAGCCCAATTACCCACTTTTAGCCCCTAAAATCCCACTTTTTAACGGCTATTTTGCCCCTTCTAGCCTTGATTTTAATGGTTCGGAAAGGTTTTGTTTATACCATTGCAGTGTATTTTTATGCTTTTCGTCTCGCATTTTGCAGCATTTTGCACTGCATTTAGCACCAAAACACCTTGCGTTTTGCAGCAAAACACACTCCATTTAGCATCAAAACGCACTCCATTTAGCATCAAAACGCACTCCATTTAGCACCAAAACGCACTCCATTTAGCAGCAAATAGCCCAAAAACGAGTGGGTATGGCGGTGTTTTTAAATAAAAATTCATTTTGCCGCATGCACATGCTAACCCTATTTTGCATTAAAACAAACCTTCGCGAGAATCGATTATTTGCGGCCGAGTGGACGACTGACGAGCAAAAACGCCCTCATAATGTTAAATATTATACTAAAAAGCGGACAAAACAAGACAGGCAAATGTGACGTATTTGGGGACTTGTCAAAATGAAAAGAGATTGGAAACAGATAGTCGGAAAAACAAAATAAGGTGTGCCATGCAGCACACCTTATTATATATAGGCTTGATAAGCCACCCTTGTTGGGGCGAAAATTACTTGGCAAAAGCCACTGAACGCGTTTCGCGAATAACGGTAATCTTCACTTGTCCGGGGTAAGTCATCTCGTTTTGAATCTTTGTTGCAATCTCGCCACTTAGTTTCTCGCTCTCCGCGTCGTCCATCTTGTCGGCACCAACAATAACACGTAGCTCTCTACCCGCCTGTATGGCGTAGGTTTTGGTAACGCCAGGATAGCTCATGGCAATAGCCTCCAAGTCGTTGAGACGCTTGATGTAGGCCTCAACAATCTCGCGACGTGCACCCGGACGAGCACCCGAAATGGCATCGCACACTTGCACAATGGGTGCCAACAAGGTGTTCATTTCTATTTCATCGTGGTGCGCACCAATAGCGTTGCAGATGTCGGGTTTCTCCTTATACTTCTCTGCAATCTTGGCTCCATATAGAGCATGAGGCAATTCGCTTTCCTCATCAGGCACTTTTCCAATGTCGTGCAACAAGCCTGCGCGCTTTGCCTTCTTGGGATTTAGTCCCAACTCTGAGGCCATAACAGCACAAAGGTTGGCCGTTTCGCGTGCATGTTGCAAGAGGTTTTGTCCGTAAGACGAACGGTACTTCATCTTTCCGACAATGCGAATAAGTTCTGGGTGCAAGCCATGAATACCCAAGTCGATGGCTGTACGCTTACCCGTCTCGATAATTTCGTTTTCCAATTGTTTCTTCACCTTGGCCACAACCTCCTCTATTCGGGCAGGGTGAATACGGCCATCAGCAACAAGTTGGTGAAGGGCAAGACGGCAAATCTCGCGGCGAACGGGGTCGAAAGCCGATATAACGATGGCCTCGGGCGTGTCGTCTACAACGATTTCAACACCTGTGGCAGCCTCCAAAGCACGTATGTTACGGCCTTCGCGACCGATGATGCGCCCTTTCACCTCGTCGTTGTCGATGTGAAATACGCTCACCGAGTTCTCTATTGCCGTTTCGGTAGCCACACGTTGAATGGTTTGTATAACAATCTTCTTGGCCTGTTGGTTGGCATTGAGTTTGGCTTCGTCGATAATCTCGTTGATATAGCTAGCTGCGTCGGTCCTCGCTTCGTCTTTTAAGCTCTCGATAAGTCGTTCCTTGGCCTCGTCTGCGCTAAGTCCCGACAGCTCTTCGAGTTTCAAACGTTCCTGACTTTGCATCTTTTCGAGTTCCTCTTGCTTGATATTCAGCAGTTTTTTCTCGTTATCCACGCGCTGTTGGTTTTGTTCCACCTCTTGTTTGCGGCGTGCCAACTCGTCTTGGCGTTGGTTAAGCGAAATTTCGCGCTGTTTAAGCTTGTTCTCGTTTTGCTGAATACGTTGGTTGCGGATTTGCACTTCCTTTTCCAACTCGCTTTTCTTATTGAGGAATTTCTCTTTAACTTCGAGCAATTTTTTCTCTTTCAGCACTTCCGCCTCTTTGTTAGCGTTTTCTATCATCTCGTTATACTGTCCCTTAATGACGTATCTAAAAAGGAGATAGCCAACAAAGCACCCTAAAACAAGTGCAACGGCGGCAGCGATTATCGTTTCTATCATACAGATTTATATTGATTATGTAATGTTTTTGTTCTGTTCTCTTTTGGTGTTAATGGGGGCGAACACCTTGGCGAAAGTTGCCATAAGGCAATAAAAACTCGAAAAAGAAAACAGCTTAAATAGACGTTGGCTCGATGCCCAAAGCCTCTTCTATCTCTGCGGCAAGCCCTTTAAGGCTGTCCATCAACGGCTCAACGTCGTTGTGTTCGTCCGCATTGTGGTAACGCATAGCAATGTCTATGAGTACCATGTAGAGAATGTCAATATCGCTTTTCTTGCCTGCATACCTAGCCGAGTAGAAGTTCACAAGGTCGGTAATGAGCTTTGCACTCTTGCGATACTTCTCTTCGTCTTCTCGTGAGCAGTTAACAGGTATCGACCTGTCGTATACACTGAGCGTTATCTTGAAGAAGTCTTTATTGTTATCAGCCATTGTCAATGCTATTTTCGCTTAGAAGTGTGATACATCTGTTCACATCTCTAATGAGTTTGGAGAGCCTTTTCTGGGCCGACTCCATGTCGCCGTCGGTGATTTCAACCATCTTAGCCATTTTCAGGCTATCGTAGCTCTTGTAAACAGATTGCAAACTGTCGTCCAGTTCCTTTATTCGGGCATCGCGTTCATCAATCATCGTCTGTAGCTCAGCATTCTTTTTCTCCAATTCTTTATATTGGAGAAGTAGCTGGCGCAGCCGTGTGGTAAACAGCGACAATGTGAATTCGTTTGCATCCATAATTAAACACCAATTTGACTACAAATTTAACTTATTTATTTGGATGGCGCAAATTTTCAACCTGTTACATCTTGTAAAAATGTAATTAAGCTGCATCAATGGGCTAATATGCCACGTAAACACCCCGCTATGCGAGCGTGGAAAGCCAAAAGACGACAGCGAGGAATGGCCTTTTCTTGCCCCGAAAGTGTGGCTTACTTGGCTTTTTCGTCGGGGCGCGGCTCTTTCTTGGCCAGCATCACCACTTGGAAAACGAAGTCTGTTACCCACTTTTGGCTAAATCCAAGCCTTTTATTATATTGCCTGATGGAGGCAACGGTTTTCAACACACCTGCATCCGAAAAGTCGTTCTTGTTGAAAATGTCGTTGATAGTGCGTTGCGTCATGGTGTAAATGGCCTTCTTGAAGAACGAGGGCAGACGCAACTTAAACTTCATGAGATTGCCCATGAGCATCATGAGGTCTTGTGTGAAGTTCTGGAATTGTATCAAGTACACCTGCACATCTTGCAGCTTGTGGCAGTTTTTCCTGATGCTGACATCTATTTCCTTAAAGAAACCCTCGTCGGTTTTATACAGTTCTTTCAACATCTTGCGGCAATGCGCCTTTTCACCAAGGCCCAACTTGTTGTTCTGCGTTGGTATGCGCAAGGTTGTTTTGTACGTTCTCAAATCGGGAAGCATGGCCAAATTGGTTATACCCAAGTTGGCTGCAATGGTTGCTTGGAAGTAAACTCGCACCAAAGTCATGTAGTCTTCCATGCCACCCGCCTTCGATTTGTCGGCTTGTCTTTTGAATATTGAGGAAAATAATCCCATAATTGTTTTGTTTCGAATAATGTAAATAGATGTTTGCTCCCTCTATCTCTCACGCCTTGGGCACGAGATGAATGCCACGAGTGGAGCGAATACTAGCTGCAAAAGTACGAAAAAAAGGGGAAAACAGCAATTTATGGTCTTAATTTCAAGCGATTAGAGGGTAGTTTTTGAACTTTGGAAAGAAGACAATGGGTGTAAAACAGCATTAGTTGTGGCAGAAGACCAATGGCTGGGGCATAAACAAAGGTTGCAAATTGAGCAGAAAATACGGCGTATCAAGAGAGGTTTATGTGGTTCGCTGCGCACAATTGCCATCGTTTGTGCAACGAAACACATGCCTAATACATACACAAAAACGCCGCTTTCACCCTTCCGCAGCGCGTACCTAAAAACAGGTAGCATGCCACGAAGAGTGAAAGCGGCGTTTATATAACTTACTTTCCGAACCGCAAACGGATAATTAGACGTGCGCGACTCTTTGCTATGAGCAAATTGCCAAAGCCTTATTTGTGCTATTTGCTCATATCGTACACCACCTGCATCAGCTTTTTACCGATTGCATCGGCATCTTCCATCGTCGCAGCCTCGCTGTAAACACGGATGATAGGCTCGGTATTGCTCTTTCGCAAGTGCACCCATTTGTCGGCAAAGTCTATCTTTACGCCATCAATATCGTTCACTTGCTCGTCTTTATATAGTTCTTTTACACGCTCCAAAATAGCATCTACATCGGTAGACGGCGTAAGGTCGATGCGGTTTTTGGCGATGAAATAGTTGGGATAAGTGGCACGCAGCTCGCTCACCTTGCAGCCCTTGTGGGCCAAATTGCTAAGGAAGAGGGCGATACCAACCAAAGCGTCGCGCCCATAGTGGCTCTCTGGATAGATTACTCCACCATTACCTTCGCCGCCGATAACGGCATTAACAGCCTTCATCTGTGTGGTTACGTTCACCTCGCCAACAGCCGCAGCCGTGTATTGACCGCCATGTTTGCGGGTAACATCGCGCAGGGCACGAGTGGAACTGAGGTTAGACACGGTGTTGCCTGGTGTTTGCGACAATACATAGTCGGCCACACTAACCAGCGTGTACTCTTCGCCGAACATCTTTCCGTCTTCACAAATAAATACCAAACGGTCTACATCGGGGTCAACAACGATACCCATGTCGTAGTTTCCATTCTTCACCTCAGTCATAATCTCTGTGAGATTTTTCTCCAAAGGTTCAGGGTTATGGGCGAAATCTCCCGTTGGTTGGTCGTTGAGCATGGTGTATTTCACGCCCAATCGGTCGAGCAGTTTGGGCAGGATAACGCCTCCCACACTGTTCACCGTATCGACAACGACCTTAAATCCGGCCTTACGAATGGCATCAGCATCAACTAATTTCAATGCCAACACACTGTCGATGTGGCGTTGGTCGAAACTATCGTCCTCACGATAATGGCCCAAGTGGTCTACGTCTGCATAGGTAAAGTCGCCCTTATCGGCTATTTTCAAAAGTTCTGCGCCATCTTCGGCCGTAAGAAACTCACCTTTATTGTTGAGCAGTTTCAAAGCGTTCCATTGGCGCGGATTATGACTTGCGGTGATAATTATACCCCCATCGGCACCTGCCATAGTAACGGCCAACTCTGTAGTAGGCGTTGTGGCCAGCCCGATGTTCAGCACATCAAAGCCCATCCCCATGAGCGTACCACACACAATGTTCTTAACCATATCGCCAGAAATACGTGCATCGCGGCCAACAACGATGGTGTTGTTGCCCTTTGGCATGCTTTGACGAATGAAAGTGGCATACGCCGAAGTAAACTTAACGATGTCTAACGGGTTGAGCGTGTCTCCAACCCCTCCGCCAATTGTGCCGCGGATGCCAGAAATAGATTTAATTAGTGTCATTACCAATATTTGTTTTTATCGAGCCTTGCTCAGTTCTAACTCATAAAAATAAGGTATCACGCCATTCACTGCGGCACCATGACCTCGGTCGTGAGGCACGATTAAGCGAACACGAGCACCTGCATCTTCGGAAGAAGAAAGCCTATCGAGCAAGATATAGGTGAAAGGCGTAAGCCAACCCGAAGGAACTGCCGTTCCATTGGTGCGCTGGCGCGCCACGTACATCAGCCCACTCTTACTATTAAAGCTTGCAGTGAAGGTGCCAGAAGTGTTTGTTACGTCCATCCTATCAAGCCAAGCGCTAAATCGCGGAATGAAACTAGACAGTTCAAGACTATCGGTAAGCAAGTTTCTTTCGCTGAACCTGCACGTCACGTTCATGCGTTGGCCCTTCTCAATCTTCTTACCAGCACCCTTATGTACGATTTGCATGTACACGCCCGAACTCTCAAAGAGCACATATTCGTTCTTAGCCGTGTCGGTAGTCTCACCGTTTGCCACAAATTCGTTTTCGCTAATAACTTTGATGTGCTTCTTCGTGATGTAATTGTTGATGGCGTTTCGTTCCGATTCCACTTGGTCGGCATAGGTTTCGTATCTACTACACGATTGCCACGAGAGTGCACCTGCCAAGAGGAAAAGGGAAAAGAACAATTTCTTCATTCGTCGTTTAAGTTTTATATGTTGAGGTTGCGAACTGCCATTACAGCCTTCTGCCCCAGCAAGAACATGGGCTGAACTTCGTCCACAATGCTGCAAAGATAATAAAAATATTACGTTTTGCAGATGTACAGCCTTGTATTTTTGGTTTTTTACACTTCTGTTGGCCGACACACCAGGCTTTCTGCCGATGTTTTTCGCATGTTGTATGAAGCAATTTTAGGCTGCATCAAAGCTCCGAAAACAATGTTGGTTAAGCCCGTAAGCGGTCCGAATAGGTCAGGATGGCATCGCGAACAACGCGCTCGGCCTCGCTCATCGAGCAGAAAAGCTTACCTCCACTAGCATTGAGGTGGCCGCCTCCGTTGAAGAAACGTTCAGCCATCTCGTTGCAAGGAAAGTCGTCTACCGAACGCAAGCTCACCAAGATGAGGTTGTCTTTGTCGGTATCTTCGCGCAACGATATAACCAATTTCTGCCCTTTTATGCGCAAAGGCTCGTTAACAAGCCCTTCGGCATCGCCCTTAACGAAATGAAAATTCTTCATGTCTTGACGCGTAATGCAGAAGTACGAGGCGTTAAGTTCATTCAGCACATTGAGTTTTTGGCTCATCAGATAGCCGCGAAAACGAATGGCCCACGAGCTATAATTGTTGTAAACATTGCGGTAAACCTTATCTTTATCAAATCCTTTGGTTAGCAAATGCCCGATAATGACATATATTTCGGGGCGAGTGGAGTTATAAGTAAAGCCTCCCGTGTCGGTCATCATGCCACAATACACGGCAATGGCGGCCTGCCTACTGAACATCTCAAAACCTCCGAGTTGCCAAACGATGCGGAACACGATTTCGCAGGTGCTGCTCATCTGCGGCAACGACACCATCAGACGGGCATCCATCTGTGGGTTTAGGTGATGATCGAACACAACTCGTTGCGCCGTTTTCGTCTCCAAGGCGTGCTGCATGTCGTCAACGCGGTTCGTTGCGTTAAAGTCTAGGCAGAAAATAAGGTCGGCCTCGGCAATGCGTTCCTTGCAAACGGCGGGGTGTTTGTCGTAGCGCATCACCCTTTCAACGCCTGGCAGCCATTTAAGAAAATCGGGAAAGGCGTCGGGAACGATGATGAGGGGTTCCTTACCCACTTGTCGCAGGTATTCAGCCCACGCCAACGAAGAGCCGATAGCATCTCCATCGGGCGACTTATGGCAGCAAACCACGATGTTGCGTGCTGCTTGTATCAATCCGTTCAAGGTATTAGAATCGGACTGTGAGAGTATTTCGAGTTGCATAATGCTGCAAAGTTACAAAAAAAGGTGCTTAAAGCCGCGCTTTAAACACCTTATAATTTAGGGCTAATCTCATAAAATTCGCTTACAGAACAATCTTTGTCTTTGCAGCGTTTTATGGCCAGCCAATTTCGTTCTTTTCTAGTTCCTTGAAAAGTGCGTTTTGCCTTTCCACTTCGCTCAAAGCTCCGTGTCGGCGATTTCCAATTCTCGCCATGACGATGTTCGAGAAAGCTCGGCATCGTTCATTTGGCTTAACGAAAACGTTCGTCTGCCGTTTAGTTACTTCGCCTCTTCCATAACACCCTCCACATAGATGCGTGTCATTTCAGTAACGCCGTTGGTACGGATAGTGATGGTTTTCTTAAAGTGGCCAGGAAACATGTTCTTGCCATTATAAACAACTTTCACTTCGCCCTTCTCACCGGGTTTAATGGGAGTCTTGGGGTACGAGGGGACGGTGCAACCACAGCTAGCCGTGGCCTCGTTGATGACAAGGGGGGTCTTACCCACATTGGTAAAGGTGAAGGTGCATTCCTGAACAGGGTTCTTTTCACTGAAAGAACCAAAGTTATGGGTAATCTTATCAAATTTAATTTCTGCCTGTTGCTGTGCCACAGCAAATCCAACAAATGCGAAAAGCATCATTGAAAGCAATACCAATTTCTTCATATCCTTATCTTTTAATAATAATGAGTATCGCGCGAAAATGTCACCCCACCCTGCCCTTGACGCGCGCAAGGCACAACTAAACAGGCAAAAATCGCTGGGGTTTTCTTCCTAACGACTTTGCAAAGTTAACGCTATATACGGAGAAAAACAAATTTTACGCTAAGAATAATGACCAACCACACTATTTGTAAACGCCAAATTCTTAAAATAGTGCCTACCTCTTTGCACGCGTTCCAGCGGTTATTCAAGGGGTATGCCACGTTTAAAATGGAGCTTTCTTCACCAACAAGCATACTTTCTTATTAATATAATGGCGTGCAAGACGACCATGAATGATGAAAGTACATAGCTACATGCCTATTCCACGAACAACAACCCACTATCCGTTTGTACAATAGTTTCTTAAAAAATAGTTAGTTACATGTCGTGGGAAAAAGCCTTCAAGCTATTGCATCGTAAGCGAAATAGGCGTAACTTTGCCCATAAGATAAAGGACTTAAAGCATATCATAGACGTGAAACCTAAAAGAAAGGGAAACAAGATGAAACGATACCCGGAAGAGCAAATAACAACACTCGCCCCAAACGAGATATTTGTGTTTGGCAGCAACATCCAAGGCTATCATGGCGGAGGTGCCGCACGCATGGCACTCAATAAGTTTGGTGCGATATGGGGACAAGGAGACGGACTGCAAGGTCAAAGCTACGCCATCCCAACAATGGAAGGCGGAGTAGAAACAATACGCCCATTTGTAGACAAGTTCATTGGCTTTGCAAGCAAGCACCCCGAGTACACATTCTTAGTTACAAGGATTGGTTGTGGCATTGCAGGTTTTACAGATGGGGATATTGCCCCATTGTTTCAAAACGCAATCGTACTAACCAACATCGTTCTACCCAAAACATTTGCTGACGTGCTTGAACAAACTGTGTGAAATAATCTACGGCTAAGGAGCCATTAACATTGTATAACAATAATACAAAGCCTTTTGTACTGCTGCTACAAGCGGCTTGTAGCGGGGCTACAAGCCGCTTGTAGTGCCCGTACAAAACACTTGTAGTCGCCGTACAAAAGGTTTTGTAGTATATGGTTGGCCAACAATGCTGTGACAAGATGCTGTTCTACGCGCTTAACTTTATTTCTTCTTTGCAGCCGTAGAACTGTTTTTCTTAATGATGTTGTATGCCGAATAAAGGCCTAGTTCGCCTGCCTTGCTAAGGTCTTTAACGCCTTGCGAGCGTTCGCCACGGGCAACATAGGCCAGACCGCGATTGAAATAGGCCTCGGCAAAACGACTATCTAGCTTAATGGCCGCCGTATAATCGGCAATGGCTTTATCGTTGTTGCCTTGGTTGTAGTACAAGTTCGCCCTACAATAATAGAGGTAAGCACTTTGGGGTTGTAGGGTTATGGCTCGGTTTAAGTCGGACAAGGCCCCTGCTTCCAGCAGTTTCGCATCTGCGCCATTGGATGCTTTGAAACCACTCATGGCCATTTGGCACACTGCCCGATGCCAATAGGCCAAGGCCGAGGTGCTGTCGAGCGAGAGCAACGTTGTGAGGTCGGCTATCGCACCATCGAAATTTTGCAGTGTGCCGTAGGTCACCGCACGCTGCAAGAGCAAGGCACGCAACTCTGCATTGTTGGTATTGGCACCTATTCTCTGCGTCAACGACTCGGCAAGAACAAAGAAATCCTTCGAGCGACGTTCGTCTAACTGTTCGTTTCCACAAGCAACGTATAAGGGGCGGCCAAGTTTTGCCACGCGGTTAAACTGCTCTACGTCGCGGTCGAAAGCCTGATAAGAACGTATCCCGTTGGCGTATGGCACGAGCGAAAGATGGAACATGGGCATGAGCGATGTGTTGGTGGCGTTGTCTTGCACGCGTCCGCGGTAACGACTTTCGTATTCATGGGCCACTTCGTTCTCGTCACTCACCACCATTTGGTTGTATTTGTCCATATTTATCTCGCTACGCTTGCGCACTTCTTTCAGCTTGGCACGTGTCCAACGCGCCTGAACGCCCAAGCGTTTGTCCATCTGCGCTTTGAAAATCTTAAACTCGTCGAGTTCGGCTTTGGCCACCATGCCCAGTCGGCGATAGCAACGGGCACGATAAGAAAGCCCTATCCAGAAGTTGGGAAACTGCTTGATGACCCTGGAATAGTCGTCGATGGCGGCGCGTATGTTACCCGTTTTCTCGTGAAGTATACCGCGATTGAATACGGCCATGAAGTTGTTTGGCTCCATCTTGATGATGAAGTCGAAGTCGGCAATGGCCCTATTATCGTCGCCCAGCTGCAAACGAAGTAGTCCGCGGTTGTAATGTCCTAGAAAATTGTTGGGGTCTAGTTCCAGTGCAAGGTCGTAATCGGCCATTGCTCCACGCAAGTTATTGAGGTTTACGCGAGCGATGGCACGGTTAAGATAGTTGTCCACGTTCTTGGATTTCAGGTGAATGGCCTTTCCCAAGAACTCATCAGCCTCGCGCCATTGCTTACGCGACAGGCTAATATACGCCCTCATGGTCCACAGATTGGCATCGTATGGGTCTAGTTTCAGGCCTTTGTCCAGCCATTCGGCGGCTTTCAGCGTGTCTTTCTCGTGCAAATACACCTCAGCATTAAGGGTATAGGCATTGGCATAGTCGGCCCAACGCTTCACAATCGTATCAATATCGTGGTGTGCACCAGCATAATCCTTTCCGTTCATGCGGCAGGCTGCGCGGTTGTACCAATAGTTTCGATTGTTCGGATTGAGCTTGATGGCGCGGTTGTAGTCGGTTATTGCCTCTTGATACTTGTTTTGCCTGATGCGCGAGATGGCTCGAAGGTCGTAAATGTCCTCGATGTAGGGGTTCAGACTGATGGCCTCGCCTGCATCTTCTTCGGCTCCCACATAGTCGTCTAGGTAATATTTGGCTATGGCGCGGTATTGCCACGGCTGGTAAAGATAGGGCTTAAGCGAGATTATCTGGTTGAAATATTGCATGGAAAGCACGTAGTCCTCGTAATGGAGGGCTATCTGTCCACTAGTCATCAGCCTGTCTACGTTGAACTGCGCACGGGCAATGAGCGCGACTAGTGCGAAAAAAACAAGTGCAATCTTTCTTCTCATGCAACAATGGCGATAAATTCTGATGTAATACTGTTGGCGCTTTTAGGGTGCAAAGGCCGTTTCGCCTTCTCTCGTTGCCCTGCAAGCGCAACTTTTCAGCGTAGCAATGGCCAAGCCAAATTGTTTTTGCACGCTTGGCTTAACTAGCGAATGTTCAGCGCGCTGCTTGTTTCGTGCGGTAGCCACAACGAAACTTGCCTTGCAACAGAGCTTTCAACTTACTTTTGATAAGTTGCTTGCGGAAAGGCGAAAGATGGTCGGTGAAGAGGATTCCGTCAAGGTGGTCTACCTCGTGTTGCAGCACGCGGGTGAGGTAACCATCAAGCCATTCGTCGTGCGGTTTCAGGTCTTCGTCAACATATTGCATGCGAATGCGCGTGTGCCTCGTTACCTTCTCGTGTATGCCTGGCAGCGAAAGGCAGCCCTCTTCCAGGCTCTCGGTAGGCGATTGCTCGTCAATCTCAACGATATGAGGATTGATAAACGCCTTTCTATAACCCTTATATTCTGGATAAGTCTCGGCAAGCACGTCGAGGTCTACCACCAACAGCCGAATGTCAAGACCAATTTGCGGTGCAGCTAGGCCAATTCCGTCGCTTGCCTCCATCGTTTCAAACATGTTTTGGATTAGTTCTTTCAAGTTGGGATAGTCCAACGGAATGTCTTGTGCCACTTTTCGCAGCACCTGTTGTCCATATGTATATACTGGTAATATCATTTTCTTTTTGATTCTAAATAACTTTGCAGAATGATTGTTGCGCTAATCTCGTCGACCAACGCCTTATCTTGGCGGGCTTTTTTCTTTAAGCCTCCGTCGATCATGGCCCGATGAGCCAGCACCGACGTGAACCTTTCATCGTAATATACGACGGGTATTGTGGGGCACGCTTTCTTCCATCGCGCCACGAACTGCCTCACGCGTTCGAGGTTTTCGCTAGGTTGCCCATTAGTTTGTTTTGGTTCGCCCACAACGATAAGTTCCACCTCCTCACGTTTCGTGTAGTCGAGCAGGAAGTCGACCAGTGTAGACGAAGAAACTGTTACCAACCCGTTGCAGATAATTTGCAGCGGGTCGGTAACAGCGATACCTGTTCTTTTCTTTCCGTAATCTACGGATAATATCCTGGCCACGTTGGTTTACTTTCTATATAGCAACCAAGCGTCGGGATAAGTAGCACGGAATTCGTTTCTAGAGCTCACAGCATCGGCTTTCGATGTGAACGAGGCAGCCACAACGCGATACATGTTGCGGTCGGCATTGTATGCCAAACGTGCATCGTGGCCTTCGCTCTTCAACTTATTATAAAGCCCTTCGGCATTTGTTTTTAACGAGAACGAGCCAACGACAACGCTGTAATCGTTCAGTCCTGAGCCACTCACTACGGTGACATTCTCTTGCCTTACGCTGGCGTTTTCAACACTCTCTTCCACTGTAACTTGTGTTGCGGGCGACTCCTCTACGGGTGTCACGATGGGCGCAGCGCTATCATCAGCGGTCTGTTCTTGCGACTTTGCCTTTTCGTAAGCCCTCTTGTAGGCACTTTCCTTGCTCGATCCACAGCTCGACAACATAAATGCAGCACACAAGCTGGCGCATAAAATCATACTTTTCTTCATCTTCTATCCTATTTAGAATTAAACTTACAATCACTTTATGATGGGCGAAATTACAAAATATATAACTAAAACACGAGATATGCTCGCATAAAGTTTGTTAATTGAGCACTCTACACGCTTTTTAACATAAATAATGACATAAAGATTTTGAGCTTTGTTATACTTTTACTACATTTGCTTTTACATTGAATGCCATGAGGCTTGTTTGCCTTTACAAGAGCGATCAATACTTATTTAAATACAATAATCATAAACAACTAAAAGATTAAGAAGTATGAAAGCATTAGGTTACATTGGCGCATTTCTAGGTGGCGCCATCGCTGGTGCGGCCCTAGGGCTGCTTGTTGCTCCTGAAAAGGGCGAAGATACACGCTGCAAAATCTCAGATGCCGTTGACGATTTCTGCAAGAAACACAACCTCAAGCTGAGCCGCAAGCAGGTTGACGACCTTGTTGACGACATCAAGGACGCCGTTCCCGAGTCGATTGTAGAATAACATGGCCATGTTCTCTACAGACAACAACGTGGAAACCATTGGGCAACTCGTGGAGGTGCTCAAAGATTACATCGGGCTTCAGAAAGAATTTGTGAAGCTCGATGTAATCGAGAAGGTGGTGCGCCTCATCACCGTTGCCACCTTGTTGGGCATCCTCACGGCCTCGATACTGATGATTGCCATCTTCGGTTCGTTCGCTGCGGCCTACGCAATAGCACCTAAATTGGGCTTGGCAGCTAGCTTCTGCATCGTGGCCGCCTTCTACGTGGCTCTTTTTCTACTCATCTTCGTTTTCCGTAAGCAATGGATAGAGAAACCCGTGGTTAGAATTCTTGCAAGCATCTTAATGGATTAGCATATGGAAAACGAAACGATACAAACACCGTCGTATAAGTCGCTAACGCAGATAAGGGCGCGAAAAGAGGCTTTGAGAAAGCAAATAGAGGAAGAGGACGCTAAAATCAAGGTGCTGTGGGACAAATTGTTCCGACCCAATGAACAGGCAGACACTTCGCCTGCTAAACGTTTTACCGACGTGTTAAACACGGGAGCAGGCGTGTTAGACGCCCTTATATTAGGGTGGAAACTATATCGAAAGTTCAGCGGAAAGCCGCTTTTCAGACTAAAATGGTAAATGTGGGTCGGGTTTTTAAAGCTCGACCTGCATTCCATCATACCCAAATTCCACGCCGCGGGGCAGCCTTTTGTTGGCCGTTTCGTGCAAACCTATCTGATGAGTAAGGTGCGTTAGTATCGTTCGCCTTACGCCTAACTGCCGTGAAAAGTCGATGGCCTCGCTCACCAATTGGTGAGAATGGTGTTCTTTTTCAAACCGCAAGGCATTTATTATCAGCACTTCTACATCTTTAAGGTATTGCAACTCGTCGTTGCCAATGGCTTTCATGTCCGTGATATAGGCCAATTTGCCAAATCGGTAGGCCATGATGGGCATCTGTCCGTGCAGCACTTCAAAGGGCATCACGCTAATATCGCCGAACATTAAGGGCTGATGAGGTTCGATGGCGTGCAGTTTCAGCAGCGGAACGCCAGGGTAAAGGTCGTCCGAAAAGCAATAAGGCATGTTGTGTTTCAATCCCTTTACGGTGCTGATGTTGCCATAAAGGTGGATGTCGCCAAAGCTACAATAAGGTCGAAGGTCGTCAACACCGCTCACATGGTCGTAATGTATGTGGGTAAGTAGCACGGCATCGATGGCTCGAAAGGCTTGCGGCATCAGCTGCATGCGAATGTCGGGGCCGCAATCCACTAGTACGCGATGCTCATTGCTTTCAACAAGCAGTGCACAACGCATGCGTTTGTCCTTGGGATTGTCGCTTCGGCAAACCTCACAACCACAACCTAACACGGGTACACCATTAGAAGTGCCCGTTCCTAATAACGTGATTTTCATTGTATGTTAACTTCTGGAAAGATGTCTATGCCAAACTTTGCTTTCACATCACCTTGTATTCGATGGCAAAGAGTCAGCACGTCGCGCCCCTCGGCACCGCCCTTATTCACCAAAACCAATGCCTGCTTGTGATGAACGCCTGCCCTACCCAACGCTTTTCCTTTCCATCCGCATTGCTCTATCATCCAACCCGCGGGTATTTTCACCCTTTCGGCGTCTATTATATAATGTGGCATGTCGGGATAAAGGGCCTGTAAAGCCTCCAATTTACTTCGTTGCACAATGGGATTCATAAAGAAGCTGCCTGCGTTACCCTCCACTTTGGGGTCGGGCAACTTCGCATTTCGAATGTCAATGATTGCCTGTCGCAACTCAATGGGCGTTGGCATGGTGATATCTTTCTCGGCCAATGCGGCCTTAATGTTGCCATAATCAAGATGTGGAACAAAGGTTCGACAGAGCCGATAGGTAACATGGGTGATGAAAAAACGATTTTTCCAATCGCGTTTAAAACGACTTTGGCGATAAGCATATTCACATTGGGCATTGGTAAAGTGCACAATGTGGCCTGTTCCTATCTCTACGGCCTCCACAGTGGTTATCAAATCTTTCACCTCCGCACCGTATGCGCCAATGTTTTGTACGGCACTAGCCCCCACTTCGCCAGGAATAAGCGACAAGTTTTCGGCTCCATACAGGCCATCGGCCACGCATTGAGCCACCACCTCGTCCCACACTAACCCCGAACCGCAACGCAACAGCACGTGTTCTTCGCCGTCATCGTGCTGTTCCATGCCCATAATGTGCGAATGTATTACCGTTCCGTCGAAGTCATCCGTTAACAATAAGTTGCTACCACCGCCCAAAATCAGCAGTCGTTCGTTGGCACTTACCAGCTTTGGCAAAGCCTTTTGCGCCTCTGCCACGGTATTGAAGGCCACATATCGCTTACACCTCGCCTTAATGCCAAAGGTGTTATGCGGCGTAAGATCGTAATCGTAATACTCTGTCATGCACAAAATAAAAGCCTAGCTGTTAAACTTCACGAGTTTCCATTTGCCTTTCACCTTCTTGAAGTTCATTTCCGTCTCCATACCATTGGCCACGCCACGGATAACAAACAGCTTGCGGTTGCTCTCCGTGTACTTCTGTCCATAGATGATGTTGTAAATCTCGCCCTTCGGAATAAGTCCCGGCTTAAACGACGGCCATTGTTCGGGCGAAATAGAACCAGTGATAGAACCGAAATCGTCGTCGGGGTCGGGAGCAGTGAACTCAACTAGGTCGTTCAGGCTTTGAACTTGAAACGCACTGTCTGATGCAAAGCGTTGATAGAACTGCAAGAACGAGGCATTAGTGGTTTCGTACATGGCTTTTAGGTTCATCGACGTAAGCATCCACTGTCCGTTAACGCGGTTGAATAGGAATTGCTTAACCGATTTGTTGTTAAACGCAATCTTCTCGATAACCACATGCTCTATCGTTGTGTCTTTCACCAAGTTCATTTGCTTGGCGTTATCGAAGATTAGCGTATAATAACCCTGCTTCATAAAGAAATGCTCCATGCGCCAATCTTTCTTTTCAATGCGTTTTACCACCTTATCGTTTTGGTAAACCTCCAATGGAAACTTTACTCGCGCAAACTGTAACTTGCGGTTTGCTGCGAAGTTGAACACAAAGTCGTCGAACAACTCGTCTGCCGCTTTGGGCATGGGTTGTTCTTCGATAATGCTTTCAAGCGTGTCGCGCGTTGCAGTGTCGCCCACTATTGTATCAGTGCGCAAAGTGTCGTTGGTTGTCGGTTTCTTGTCCGTACAACCAGTGGTTGTGCGCCCCATCACTATCAGTAGCACAACCATTATAGCAAAGAAAATAAGTTTCTTCATCCTCTTTCTTTTCGTTTCCTATACTCTTTTGTTAGTCTCTCAAATTATTCTTACGTAAAGTGGACAATTCGGCATGCGTTTTTCTGCACGGCCAAAATGTGTCCTAGTTGATGCAAAAGTACAACTTTATTTCCACACCATGTTTATTTCAATATAAAAATATTAACTTTGCATCCAAATTGTAATAACACAATAAAAAGATGATACTCGATAAAATAGACCAACTGTTGAACGAAGTGAACAATCTCTCGGCACAAAACGCCGAAGAAATTGAACAACTGCGCCTGAAATATCTCAGCAAAAAGGGTGAGATTACCGCCCTTATGGCCGACTTCCGCAATGTGTCTGCCGACCAAAAGAAAGCGGTAGGCATGAAAATCAACGAGTTGAAACAGCTTGCACAAGACAAGCTGAACGAACTGAAAGCGTGTGTGGGTACGCAAAAGGCGGCCGAAGACGCGCCCGACCTTACCCGTACGCCCTACCCCATCAAGCTGGGAACACGACATCCGCTAACTATCGTGCGCAACCAAATCATCGATATCTTCCAACGAATGGGCTTTACGCTTGCCGAAGGACCAGAAATCGACGACGACCTGCACGTGTTTACCAAGCTGAACTTCGCGCCCGACCATCCCGCACGCGACATGCAGGACACCTTTTTTATCGAGACAAACCCCAACGAGGTAACGAAAAACGTTATCTTGCGTTCGCATACGTCTAACGATCAAAGTCGAGTGATGGAACGCCAACAGCCACCCATCCGTGTGATTTGCCCCGGACGCGTGTTCCGCAACGAGGCTATCTCGGCACGCGCGCACTGTTTCTTCCACCAACTAGAAGGCCTGTACATCGACAAGAACGTGTCGTTTACCGACCTAAAACAGGTGTTGCTCACCTTTGCACGCGAACTTTTCGGTCCCGACACCGACATCCGCCTGCGCCCAAGCTATTTCCCCTTCACCGAGCCAAGTGCAGAAATGGACATCTCTTGCCACATCTGCGGCGGCGAGGGCTGTGGATTCTGCAAGCACACAGGTTGGGTTGAAATCCTTGGTTGTGGCATGGTAGACCCCAATGTGCTTGAAGCCTGCGGCATAGACAGCACCGTTTATTCGGGTTACGCCTTTGGTTTGGGCATCGAACGCATCACCAACTTGAAATATCACGTGGCCGACTTGCGTATGTTCTCCGAGAACGACGTGCGTTTCTTGCAAGAGTTCCAATCGGCTAATTAAACCGCATGCAATGTGCTAGCCTTACTAAAGCACAAGCAAACAATAACAGCTACAAACCGTCGACAATGTTGTCGGCGGTTTTTTAGTGCAATCTTGTATTTGGAGTGATGGGTATAAACAGCCTCTATACTTTCTTTTAAACCAAAATCGGTCGTTATAGCCTGTACTGATTTTGTTGGATTGAGCATATTGCCTGTCTTATTCTTGAAGGCGTAGCGGGCTACGTCGAGAGAATAAGACAGGCAAGA
>ERZ773059.45-NODE-45-length-55883-cov-5.841495_pt1 | contig 55883 bp, 59 predicted proteins | sample MGYA00580514_ERZ773059 | MGnify/ENA primary metagenome ERZ773059 (study PRJEB29015, sample SAMEA2737981) | human oral metagenome | biome: human oral; feature: human-associated habitat; material: dental | place: China | collected 2056 ...
TAACAGAGGTAATTTGCTGCGTGGACAAATATCGTATACACATGATGACTGCGGATATTTACGGGTGATTTTGCGCTCATAGGCTTATTTATCGGCCGTTTGTATGCAAGATAATTCTGCCACAGCCACAATTTGCTCATATATACCTCTTGCATCTATCCCTTTGCAAAGCATCTCAAGTACGCAGCAGCCAGGGTAGGGCAAGGCAGGGGAGTTTTACCACACCCTTTCGCCAAAAATTCCTGGCAACCGCCCTACCCCTGTTTTTACCTCATTCTGCCAGCCTCTACCACTGATAAACTCATATTCGAGAGCCGTGTTCTCGTGGTATACCTCACCTCAGCTGTAGCTCTCTGCTTACCTCCGGTTCTTCTATGCTTATATCCCTCAAGGTTAGCCAGAGAGTCATACTTAGTCATACTTGTCCTTACAGATACATATCATTGCCTTAACCGCCAAACAGCAGCACACAGCCTAGATTTGACTAACTATAGGTTATCCAAGCTATCCAGATACGCCGAGACATTCATAAGCTCGCAGTACCAGTTAGCATACCATACAATATAGCAAGCAACCATGCACAGCAAAGTAGCAGCCAGAAGCAAAGCATAAGCATAAACATCAACGCTAATAGACAAGGGAATGATAAGCTGCAACGTGCTGTAATCTATGCGTGCATAATAATTCACATCCACGCAGCAGTAGGGTAGATGTAAAAGATGTATCATTAATCATCTTTAGGAGTGTAATATAACTTCGCACAATAATACTTTTACGATGCATATGTTAATTTCGACCCCAGCTATGGCTGGAATTGAGCTGGGTTTGGCACTATGTGGGCTTTATGGGCATACGACGTATTTCAAGAGCGCATGTCTTCGATTATTGATCGATCTTACTTCTCGTTCAGTAGGTTCACTTATGATATATGCGCCATCCAATGGAGAGAGTAAGGATAGAGCCGCGGGCACTTATATGTCCTGCAAAAGTAAAAGCAGACGCTTGTTCTATTGGAGGGAACACACTGCGCATATGTTCATACGTACGCAAAGCTACGTATGTTTATGTTTGTTCGCGTGTGAATGTGTTTGCGCGCAGTCTTTGTGACTGTATGCGCATTGGCTTGATATCGAACAAATAAGCTGACTGCAAAACCTGAGCACATACATGCTCCGGTCTCGTGCTTGCCTGGTATCATGCTGGGTGTTGGTACGAGCCCCTCAGTCTATTAGCCATGGTTGCTTTGTTTGACATTTTATTTGCTTGGTATTTTTGTTATGTTTTCTACCCTGCTTGGGTTGACCGAGATTAAAAACTATACGATATCATGATTTGACTTTTTCGCAAAAAACATCTCCCCTACTCTTTTTGCATTTTTTGGTTTTTATAGTATAGATATAGTATTTGCATTTTTTATGCTTTGTTATATAAAATGTTGTAAATTTGTTCTTGTTTTACAGAGTAGCTCCCCTGCCCTTTGCTGGATGCGCTAATACCCACACTATTTACAAGGCTAGCACTTTTGTTATCAACAGTTCCTTACCGATACGCTGCTCGGCCACTGACGCGGACATCGAGATATTTGGGAGTGATGTGGTGCTGCGCTAGGTAGCGAATGGCTCGGGCGGCATCCTCGCTCTGCAGGCCAGCCGAGCGATCGACCGAGAACTTAACAGGATACTCCACCCCTGTAAACCAAACGTAGATTTGACGCGTCGTGCCAGCAGGCAGCGTAATCTTTTGGACGGTAAGCTGGTGGCGGCGGACGGCGCCGACGACTTTGCCGATGAAGCCGAGAAATTGGTTGCTCGCGACGACTTGGTTATTGCGCGTACCGATACCACTGTCGTCCACTACCTCGATGCTTGGCCGTGACCCATAAGCGCGGCGGAAGGCATGGCCCTCAGTGTCAACAAAGAGTTGCTGGCGATTAACCGTCCAGACCACTGCCGCTTGGCGCATAGCGAGAGTGATAGTGCTGCGCCCCAAGCCAGCTTGCTGCGTAGCTGGGAGCACTGCGGCCACCTCGGGGCAATCATGCGTCTGGAGATAGGCTGCCAGCCGACTAGTATTGAGCGCAAAGCGAAAGCGTTCTAGCGGATGGGTAGTGAGATAGTCGTTGATCTTGGCTTGGTAGAGCTGATGGTTGCTGGTGAGATTACCTGCAATAACTGGTGTCGCAATGACGTTATCAAGCGCAAACCACACTGCAGCCAGCAGCCCCACTACCACTCCAAGCGACAATGCCACATGGCGGCGCATCCGGCGCAAATCATGTGCATGCATACGTGGCGACCGCAGCTGCGCCTTAGACTCGCCCGCACTTGGGACACGGCTCACCAAGCTACCGGTCAGCGTACGGTTACGCCGGTAGGTGTAGGCGGTGCGCTGGAGCTGCTCTTCCCTCTTGTTTTTGGCAGCTCGGCGGCGCGCTGGTGGTGGTGTTTGTTTTGTGCGAAAGCCCATGATGCTACAGGCCATTATACCGTAGATGACTAGTTGTTGGCAAAAGCATCTAGGTATTAAACGATGTCTTCTTGGTACTATCCCCTGCCCTTCAGCACTAGGTAACTACCCGATTAACACCTTCCCTGCAATATAATTTGACATTTCTTGCTCCCCACTCCATACTGGGAGCACTACAGTTAAGCGGAGAAATCGACATATGAAGACAGACAGTCCATGCAACAAAAGAAGGAGCAACAATAGAGCTCACAAGAGACGAGATTCGTCTGATCGCAGCACTCGGCACCGAAGTGTTTCATGGGGCCTTTCGACAAGAGTGTGAAGACCTCTGGAATACTGTCGCTATGCCAATCTCTTTCAAGCGGTCTGGCGAGATACTACACCAATTTTATGACACTCTCATTACAATCAGCGAGCTACCTCCCTCTAAAGAGCGGCAGGAAATCGATGCACACTATCGGCCATTTGAGTTTGGGAGTTAATAGCTTTTACCAGTGAGGGTGAGGCTTGTCTTATCTTGGCGCAGTGTTTTTAATGAAAATAATGTAGCATGAATTAACATGCTACATTATTTACTAGTACTTTATGATGAGACCTTAGATACACTCTTACTCTTCCCCTTTCTATAAGAAGAGTCGGGTCACTTTTATCCTTTTCTAGTACGCTGAGCCACCTTCACCACCATTTGCGCTACATCGCGGGCGGCGTGGGGGCGTGCATAGGTATGGAGGCGCTGAGCGAGCTGCTGACGCTGCGCAGGGTCGCGCACGAGGGTAAGAATGGCCTGGCTAAGGGCATCGCTCTGCTCTAAGGCGTCGTCTTGTAAAACAAGAGCAGCCTTGGCTTCAGCATAGATGGCGGCATTTTTGCGCTGGTCACCCAGGTGATGAGCCGGTACCAAGATAGCCGCCTGAGCGAGGCCAGCGAGCTCTTGTGTGAAGGTAGCACTAGCGCGTGATACTACTACATCGGCTGCGCCGAGCAATTGCGCCATGTGCTCGAAAACGAAGGGTACGCAGTGAAAATCGGGGTGCTGCGGCGCTTTGGCCTGGGCCGCATCGTAATTGCCCTTGCCTGCCACCAGATAAACCTGCATGCCAGCAGCCAGCAGCTCATCGGCAGCGCGCAGCACCGCGTGATTGATAATGGCCGAGCCAAGACCACCCCCGGTAGCAACGACTAATGGCTTGTGTGGATCAAGCGAGAAGGTCTGCCGTGCTTGCTGCCGCTGCGCTGGGGTGAACGGGCGAAAATCAGCGCCAATCGGCACCCCCACATAGCGGCTACGCGATGCTGGATAGTGATAATGCTTGAGTGGCCAGCCCGTAGCAATCGCTGCTGCCCAGCGTGCCATCACGCGGTTGGTTAGGCCAGGGCGAGCATCGGAGTCGTGAATCACCACTGGCACGCGCAGGCAGCGCGCCGCAATGCCAACGGGCAAGCACACAAACCCCCCTTTGGCAAAGATCACGTCTGGCCGCCAGCGCAACACCAGCCAGAGGCTCTGGCACACACCAGCCAGGATCTTAAAGATATCTAGTATATTAGCCAGGACAATACTCGGCATGAGCAACTGGCGCACTACGCTGAGGTGCTGGTAGCGCCGGAACTTGCCCGCGGCGATCGTCCGCACCCGCACTGGCACCGCAGCGTACTGCATGAGCCCACGCGATTGGCTAGCGAAGGCCTTGTCGCAGACGAAGGTCACCTGCACATCGGGCTGGAGGGCTGCGATTTCATTAATGACGGCGACGACCGGCGTAACGTGCCCGCCCGATCCACCGCCGACTGCCAGTAGCTTCATGAGAGGTCTCCTTTTCGTTGATTGGTTGGTAAGCTGCCTGGCGTGATAATTGGAAAGCCAGACCAAGCGCACCAGCAATAAATACCATACTGGTGCCACCAAAGCTCAGCAATGGCAGCGTAATACCCGTCAGTGGGAAGACTCCAATCATCGACGCTACATTTAGCATAACATGTGCGCCCAGCCAGCCAAAGACTCCAGCTACCACCAGGCGCATTGTCATATCGGGCAAACGCTCGGCAATCCTCAGCAAGCGCAGTAGCAGCGCTGCAAATAGCGCCAGCACCACCACCGCCCCCACAAAGCCAAACGTCTCACCAATGATGGCAAAGACTGAGTCGTTAATCGCCTCAGGGAGGTAACCCGTCGCTTGGATGCTGTTACCAATACCCAGGCCAAATAGCCCACCTGTACCCAGCGCAATCTTGGCATTCTTGATGTGGTAGCCATCGTCATTGCTACTAGTGGCATGGTCATCCCCCTGGAAGAAGGTCGCCACCCGCTCCATGCGGTGCGGCGCAATGACAATGAGCAGTAGCACCAGTGCCACGCAGCCCGCCGCTAGATAGGCTAGCCAGCGCCAGCTCATGCCGCTCATCACCACCATACATGCCACCATAGCAGTGAGCGCTAGGCCCGTGCCCATATCCTTTTGCAAAAATATCACGAAAAAGAGCGCTGCGCACATCATAATTACCATGGGGATGATCGTCTGGTGGAGGTCGTTTATCACCCCCTGGCGCATTCGTTTGCCAAGGAAGAGCGCCATATAGATAAGCATGCCAAACTTCAGCATCTCGGCTGGCTGGAAGCTCCCTAGCGGCCCCAGCGAGAACCAGCGACACGCCCCAAGGCTACACTGAGCAATCGCCGAGACATGTAGCATATTGCCAAGAACAAACAGCAGTGCACACAGCACGAAGCCGCTCGCTAGCAGCGTACCCGCCTTCTGGCGCAGCCATGCAAAGGGCACGAGCGACAGCCCCACAAAGGCGCTAATTGACAGCAGTAAGCTCACCGTCTGCTTAATGGCGAAATAGCCATCGGTGTAGTAGTTGGTGTTGTGCGCAGAGTTGAGCACATTGGCACGCTGCGGGCCAATGGCATACATCACCACCAAACCCAGCAGCATGAGCAACCCCACCCAAAGGATAATCTGATAGTCCGGCCGGTGCAAACGCGGCACAGCGACAGATGGAGTGGAGGCAGTACTACGTTGCTCGCGGCGCACTGGCTGAGCCGACCGAGCCGAAGCCGATCGGTGCGCAGCACGAGTGCGGCGAGCAGTAGCCATTCTAGATGTGTCCCCCACCCAGCGCCATCATCAGGCCAATAAAGCCTGTCACGCAAGAGATCACCCAGAAACGCATCGTTACCTTCACCTCTGGCCAACCGACTGCTTGGAAGTGCTGGTGAATTGGCGCAGAAATAAACACCTTGCGGTGAAAGAACTTCTTACTGAGGATTTGAATAAGGCTCGAGCCCGCCTCTACCACAAACAGCACACCAATGACCGGCAGCAAAAACAGCGTATTCGTCAGCATCGCCACGACGCCTAGGCTCGTCCCAAAGGCAAAGCTCCCCACGTCGCCCATAAAGAACCGTGCTGGATAGATATTAAACCACAAGTAGCTCAGCAGCACTCCCACTACGGTGAAGCAAAAGCCCGCCAGCTGCAAATGCCCCTGCAGCAAAGCAATCACCCCGAAGATGCAATAGCTCACCGCCAGCAGTCCACCAGCCAGACCATCCAGGCCATCGCTAATGTTCACCGCGTTGCCAGTTGCTACCACCGCAAAGATAAAGAGTGGGACAATCCACGGGCCGAGCTGCCAGTCGCCAAAGTACGGCACGTGCACTGTTGTATAGCCCAACTTAACGTAGAAGAACCAGGCCAGTACCGCCGCCATCACCGCGATCATCGAGAACTTTAGCCAGGCGCGCAAGCCCGCCGAGCCCGAGCCATCACTATTGATATTGATCACATCGTCCAGCAGCCCCACTGCCCCACCACCAAGCAATGCCGCCAGTGGGAGCCAGGTCTGGGCTCGGTCGAGATTAAACCCCAGCGTCACCACAGCAATGGCCACAATGCCAACCATCCCTGCCATAGTGGGGATATCGCGCGTGAATTTATCGGCATGCAGCTTAGTAAAGACTGTCAATTCCTCGCCCGTCGTGCTGGCGGCCCGCTGTTTTTTCCAAAACTTATAGCGGTAGGCAAAGTAGGTGTAGAGCGGCGTAAGGGCCATCGCTAGCAAAAAGGCCGCGACGCTGAGGAGAAATGTCGCGTTGAGCTCGCGAACGAGTGTGGTGAGGTTCATTATGGTGTGTGTCCTTTCGGCTCGAGCTTCATGTAGTCGAGCAACCAATTAGATATATCCGTGAAAATCGGGTGAGCATCTTGACCCCCCTGCATATTCAGCCCTTTGCCCGAAACCTCCACCATAATAACATACGCTGGTGTTTTGCCAACCTCCCCACCAAAACCGAGGTAGGTACCGATGGTTTGGTTGGAAATATACTTGCCATCCTTGATGGTTTGCGATGTACCCGTCTTGCCACCAATATAGAACCCCGCGCGGTCGCCACCCGCATAAAAGGCCTGGCGCGCTTGGTGTACCATCTCGCGCACAGTGGCGGATGATTGCGGCTTGATGACATGAGCATACGAAGCTTTGCGCGCCGCCTTGGCAAAGGTGCCATTGTCGTCGATCGTCCCCGCAATGACGGTGGGGCTATAGTACGTCCCACCATTAATAATCGCACTAAAGCCAGCCGAGACCTGCAGCATCGTCGCATCCATCCCCTGGCCAAAGGACATGTTAGAGTAACGCACTGCATTGCCCTGCTGCTGGGTGGGCGATACGATATTACCCTTGGCCTCGCCAGCCAACTCTACCCCCGTCAGCTGCCCAAGACGAAAGCGCTTGTGGAAGTAGTCATACATTGTGTCGCGTGCCTGGCGAGTGATGTAGCTGCCATTACCCAAGCGCTGTGCAACGGTGACCATACCAGTGTTGAGCGACCAATTGAGGGCGTGCTGCATGGTAATGTTGCCCGTCTGGCCCCTGCTGGCATTACCAATGGTAATGTCGTCTACCTTGATGCTATCGGTATTATTGTACGTCGTTTGCGGCGTGATGACCCCTTTGTCGATGCCCGTTGCTACTGTGAATGTCTTGATATCAGAGCCCGGTTCGTATGGCGTGGTGATGGTGTTGTTGTTGAGTGCGGCAACGCTTTTAATCGTCTTCAGGTTGGACGGGTCGTAGGTAGGGAGGTTGGCCATGGCTAAGACCTGGCCGTTCTGCGGATTCATTACGACAGCACTGACATCAGTCGCACCGCTGCGCTTGGCCCCATCGACGAGCGCTTGCTCGACCCTCGTCTGGATGTTGCGATCGATCGTCAGTACCATATTGGTCCCATTCTTAGCAGGCTGGTTGATATTCGTCCGGCCAATGGTTAGCGGCACCGAGCGGATATCTGTCACTGTCTTCAGCACCCCATCTGTGCCGCGCAGCTTATCATCATTAGCCTGTTCGAAGCCGTACTTCCCCTTACCCTCGGCATCGACAAAGCCCAGCACTTGGCTGGCCAACTGCCCTTCTGGGTAAACGCGCTGGCTCATCGCATCAAAGCCCACCCCAGCGAGATTCTCCTTCTTGATAAGTTCAGCCTGCTTACGGCTCACTTTGGTGGCAAGCACTTGGTAGCGGCTTGGCTTACGCGTGATGTATTGGCGAAAATTCTCACGCACATTACCACCAGCCACCTGGTTGAGGACCGTCACGATCTTATCTACATCTGTCACGGCCATCGGGTCGGCCCACACGGTATAGACCGTCTCGTTCATGACAAGTTTGGCGGGAGTAGTACCATCCATGGTGTATATCTCACCGCGCTGGGCGCGCAGGCGAAATTGCTTGACTTGCTCGCTATCAGCCTGCGACACATAGTAGTCGTGCTGCAGCAATTGCACATACCCTAGGCGCAACACAAACACCACAAGTAGCCCGCCGAGCACAGCAGCGAGCGCCTGAGCGCGTGGCGTAGCAAGATGGCGCTGCAGCATGGGCTACTCGCTGGCGTACGCTGTATTGGCTGGTGTTGTCATCGTTTTGGCCACACTACTACCCTGCACTTCCTTAAGGGCGGTCAGACGGGCGTTATCGACCTCTAGGTCCTTCTTTTGCTCGCTGAGAGCAGAGATCTTGTCGTCAATCTTGCTGGCCTCGTAGCCATAGCTGACCGTATGCGTTGCCTGCGCCAGATATATCAAGCCAAGGATGGTGATAAGGAGGGCAATCAGCACTGTATGGGTGATTGGCCCAAGTTTGATAGCCGAAGCGAAAGCAACGGTGTTACGGTTGCGCTTCCAGGTGCTCTGGCGTCGACTATTAAATTGCATTGTCCGTGTGTAGGTTGTCATTGTGGTGGTGTTTGTGTTGTTTAGCGTTGGTATGGGGTCGTTTCTAGGTCTAGGTGGGGCGGATAACGCGCCGCCCCAGCGCGAGGTCTTAGGCCAGAGGCTATTTGCCGTGGCGAACCAATACGGTTGTCGTGATTGATTGATTTTGTACGGGGATACGAACTGGCATGTCCCTACTCCTTTTTTTGTTTTTTATATTTTTGCGGCGGCTCGCAGCTTGGCGCTGCGGGCACGCGGATTGTAAGCATCGTCATGGCTGCCCGCGATTGGCTTCTTAGTGAGGATGCGGAGCTCGGCTTCGTAGCCTGCCTGGCGCTGCTCTGCGAAGAAGCGTTTGACAAGCCGATCCTCGAGGCTATGGAAGCTGATCACTCCCACACGTCCACCAGTGCGTAGCAAGGCTGGCACCAGCTGGAGCGTCTGCTCTACCTGCGTCAATTCATCATTGACGGCGATGCGGACTGCCTGAAAGGTACGCGTGGCTGGATGGGTTTTGCCCCGCTTGCCACGAGTAGCGTGCTCGATGACGCGCGCGAGTTCTCCAGTACTCGACAGTGGCCGTGCCGCGCAAATAGCAGCAGCATAGCGCCGTGCTATCGCTGGCGGTTCTTCGCCGTAGCGGGTGATCAGTCGGGCGAGCTCTGCCTCTGCCATGTGGTTAACAATCTGCTCGGCAGTCATCGCTTGGCGTTGATCCATCCGCATATCAAGCGGGCCAGTGTGTGTAAAGGAAAACCCTCGGTCAGCTCGATCGAGCTGTGGTGACGACACCCCCAAATCCAGTAGCAATAAATCAAATTGCTGGCCCTCGCGAACCAACTGCTGCGCTGCATGCAAAAAATCGCAATGCATCAGCCGTGCGCCCTGCCCTGCCAAGCTGCCAAGCTGCGACAAAGCATACTGGTCGCGATCGACCAAACACGCCGTGGTATACGTCTGAGTCTGCTCGAGAATCGCTGTGGCATGGCCGCCATACCCCGCCGTCAGGTCAAGATAGCGCTCACCTGGGCGTGGCTGAAGCTGGGCCAACACTGCCTCCAGCAATACCGGAACATGAAGTGGTGGATGTGCTTTGATACTCATACGTTTCTTATGGTAGCATAGTGAGCCATAATATTCTTGCCTGGTGGCACGCTATTATCATACTCATGTCTACAATGCAACAGCATACGGCTTCTCGCTTTGGTGGATCGACCTGCTGCTGAGGGAGTGTGAGAATCTGTTGTTGTCCCAACAGATTCTCAGCCCAACGCAAGAGGTCGATACTCGGGGAGTGTCGACCCTTATAGAGTTCCCGAATGCAGTAGGCGATACATCAAAGCAATGTACGCTATTGTTTCTACAAAGATACGCCCCGCTCAGGCTACTGCGAGATAGTCCGATGCGGGTTCGAGATCACCCATCTGGTAGCGAAACCTGTTTGTTTTCGCATAAAATGTGTTTGTTTTTGTTGACGATCTTTGTTTGTACCGGGCCGAGAGAGCCCGCCAAAGATCGTTTGAGAGACTTATGTGTATAATTGCCGTAGCAATTATGTGAGGTGGAGTTTTTTGGGAGGTGTTTGTGAGGAAGGTGCGCCCGACAGGGTTTTGCGTGGGTCGGGTGCCCACATGGCTCACTACCAGATGGTCGATCTCGAGGATATCAGTTACACGTGCTTGTTAAAGAGCGTCACAAAAACAGCCTTGCTACTCGGCCTGCTCCGGTGCCATGAGGCGCCAATACTGGCCGGCGCGCACTGCCACAACCTCGCGCGATATCCCGGCATAATCCAGCAGATGCTGCTCTACTGTTACCCTGCCCTGCTTTTGGTCTAGGGTGGCAGCAGTCTTGCCGCGCCGGAACTTGACGTTGAGGTCGGCGACATGTTCATCCAGGATGCTGCCCGTTAGCGCTGGCTCTACCTGGCTATCCCACACATCCTGCGCATACAGGTGGAGGTAGCTGCCAAAGCCGCGCGTCAGGACCACGCCGCTGGCGAACTCCGCCCGAAGCTCCGTCGGTATGGTGAGCCGACGCTTGTCATCCAGCTTGCGTTCGAAGTAATCCATGGGGTGTGGCGATCCTTACAGATGAATTATTTTGTTTTTGTGCAGTGGTGTTTGTTTTTCTCGTGGTTACCCACTTTCTTCCACTACTCCCAGTATAATACCCACTCTCACCCACACGCAACCCCTTTTACCCACGGCGTTTCCCGCCGCGCCGGCGCTTATCCACAAATCTGTGGAAAAGCTCAACCAGTATCAGGGGTCAGTTACTTTCCACAGCTCCTATGGTGTGGATAAGAATAAGCGAGATTGTTGGGCATTTTGCCCTGACTTAGACGCGCCTATAGTGGGCGTATCTTACTATTTTATACGTACAAAAGGGGAAAATACGCTGATTTGATGGCATTATAGCCATAATAGCTTGACGCGGCTCTCATATATTGATATATATATTAGCTTTTTAGCTCGCAGAGGTTCGTCTCAAAGAGCAAAAAGCAGCTCTTTGGCCTCTGGATCTCGGAAGGAATATCATCATGACACGGACACGGTACGAAGTACAGGTTACGCTTATCAACGGCGACATCTACACTCTTACCAGGACCGTAAAAAGTCCTGATGAGACTGGGAGATTAGTAGAGCGGGCGGCACAACTAAACGAGTTTCTTGCCGCCAGTAATACGAATGGCCCAGCTTATATCAACGCTAGACATGTAGTAGCGCTGTGCTACTACGAGACAGGGGCTCGGGCTCAATAAAGCCCACCACACAGCCTGCCAATCGCCACGCCTGCCTGATCGAGTACTCTCGAGTATTCTCGGGCCTGGAAACCCGATTTGGCCGTGGCAGTTGGTGGGCTGTGTTTTTTGTATAAAGTTTTAACAAGCTATGATCTCATACCCAGGGAGGTATACCATGAGCTCTCCCTCTACTTCTGTAGAGAATCGATCAAGAACGTAACAAGAAAAAGGGCTATCATTGCAATAAGGAATAAAAGCCATAGCACAATCCACCCAACCACAACAGCGCTGCACACAATACTCGCTATGCCCCACGCACGCGATGCACCTGCTTCGCGTAGCTTGTCGTAAGAGTTGATGCCAAGGATAATACCAGCAATACTGGCAACAACGGCGGCAGAAAAAGCAGCACGATTCATATTAGTAGATTCATCCAAAGTAGTGTTCGCAATTAACATGAGAATGCTAATGATACCGCTGCACACACCACCTACACCAAGCGCCGTACCCAGGGCTGCGTACTGACGAGCCGAGGCGGGTGATGCTGTGGGCTGCCGTGGGTGCGCTTGCTGCCGTGGCTGTGGCTGAGACTGGGGCGGAATCGGCTGTTGCGACATAGGAGGTGTGTTCTTAAGAATGTTACTAGCATTAAGTCCCTACCCCTGATGCTCGAGAAGCCAGTTATTGGCTGCTACCCAGGTCTCGAGCGTGCCAGTGTCGAGGTAGTGACCCTTGGTGGGGACGACGGCCATGTGGCCACCAGCAGCGAGGTAGTCGTTGAAGGGGTCGGTGATGTAGTATTCGCCTGCGACGTCGTCACGGTCGGCGTGGGCGGCAATGCGCTGCAGGAGGTCGTGGCTGAGGACGTACTTACTGACATTGATCATCTCGCTCGGTGCCTCACCTGGCGCTGGCTTCTCTACCACGCCACGCAGGCGGCCATCTTCAGCGACATCCAGCACGCCGTAGTGGCTCAGCTGGTCGGGCGGCATGTGCACACCCAGGATAGCCGAACGATCCTCCCCTGCTGCCTCGATGAGGCGCGCCACCTCTGATGTGCCGTCGGCATTGTACACGCAGTCATCGCCCATCAGCACGACCACTGGCTCACCAGGGTCGAGCTGCGGCACCACCAGGCTCACCGGGATGGCCGTGCCGTACTTGCCATAGCTGGATTGCACCATGTAGTGCAGATTAACCTTTGGTGGAGCGATGAGGGGCAAGAGATCTGCCTTGCCGTTGCGGCGTAGGTAGTTGTTGAGGTCGACATTGGAGCGGTAGAAGTCGCGAATCTGCGTGCTCTGCTCGCTCACCACGAAGTAGATATCGCGGATGCCCGCCGCGATGCAGTCTTGCACAGCGTAGTCTACTACTGGGCGGTTACCCAGCGGCAGCATGCATTTTTCGATCGTCTTGGTGACGGGCAGGCGCCGTGTCCCCCAGCCTGCCACGGGGATGATTGCTTTGGTGCATTGCATACTCGATGTCTCCTTGTATGATATTAGTTGCTTGAGCTAACGTATGACAAATGGGCCAATCTCCCGAGCGCCAATTGATGGAGCGCGGTGTGAGTTGGCCAGTGTGGTCGATCTGCACACAGCGGATAGGCGGGTCTGGCTCGGGCGCAAAGGCCACGGCAACGGGCTTATCGTCGATCAGGTAGATTGTCTGGCCAGGGTTTGCAGCGGCAGCACGGCGCAGCCACTGGGCTTTATCTTGCAAGGTAGTAATGATCACCTGCCCACCCTGCTGAGCCACGAGCGCACGCACTGCTGGACACAAGCGGGCTTTGCAGTGCGGGGTAATGGGATCACCATAGGTCAGTATCTGCACCGTGCCATAGTGGCTGAGCGCACGCAGCATCTGTGCCACGCCTGGGTATTGGAGGTGGCCATCAGCAAGCGTCGTCTGCTCGAGCTGCTCAATAACAGACGCAGCATCGAGGCCGAGCGCTGCAAGCTGCCCAGCCAAGACGTAGGTCGGTGCGGTGGGATTCGTCTTGGGCCGGAGCATGTAGCGAGGCTGCGCCGCCAAGAATTCCTCGGCGGTCACCTGCGCTGGGTAGAGCTGGGCGAGTGCTTCCGCTATCTCGCGCAGCCACTGTGTGGTGTTGATGATTGTCCGGTCGAGATCGACATAGATGTGATAGTGGCCCGTCATATGCTCCATGATCTTTACAGTATAGCCAGTCCTTGATATTTATGCAAAGTATATCCGCATCAGCTGGCGCGCCACGACATCGGGGTCGTGCCGGATGAAGCTGCGCGTGCTAGCCAATGGGTCGCTAGCCTGGGCACCATCCCACACGTCTTGTGCGAGGACTGGTGCGGCGCGGTAGCGATAGTGCTGGCGATGCATCTCGTCCATGTCGTACTCTACCATCAGCTCGCCATCGTGGGCGTACTTATCCATCAGCTCTGGGCTGGGGCGCGTGTTGTTAAAGACGACATAGTCGAGGAACTGACTACCCGCTAAGCGCTCGATTTCACTCGCGAAGTCACTCACCGAGAAGCCGTCCGTTGGGCCAGGTTTGGTGACAAGGTTGCAGACAAAGACGCAGCGTGCTTTGGTGGCAGCAAGCGCCTCTTGGATCTCGCGAATGACCAAGACGGGTGCCAAGCTACCATAGAGGTTGCCGGGAGCCACGACGACCATATCTGCCGCGTGAATCGCCTCCACCGCGGCAGGGTTAGCCTGGGCTTCTGGCTCGAGCCAAATCTTGGGCCGACGCGCTAGTGCCTGCTGTGAGATGACATACTCTCCCTTGATAGGCTGGCCATCCTCACCCTCCGCGCAGAGTGTCACATTGCTCAGCGTAGCGGGCACAACGCACCCATCGATATTAAGCACCTGGCTGGCTAATGCCACCGCCTCAGCGAAGCTGCCGGTCATTTTCTCAAGCGCTGTGAGGAAGAGATTACCAAAGGCATGCCCCTTAAAACTCCCCTCATCGAAGCGATAATTAAAGAGGTCGCGCACCTTGGGGCTATTGCTCAGCGCCACAAGGCACTGGCGCACATCGCCAGGTGGCAAGACACCAAGCTCATCACGCAGTTGGCCCGTCGAGCCGCCATCATCTGCCATATTGACGAGCGCTGTGACCTGCGAGGCATACTGTCTCAGACCTGTCAGGAGCGTAAAGCTCCCCGTCCCGCCGCCGATGACGACGACGCGTGCTCCACCATTGCTCTGTGCCATGTATTATTCCTCCCGATTATTATGACTACGTGAACGACTGCGTGATGCGACTGCTGGTCGGCGCGGTGGTGTAATCACCCCACTCGAACGTGCCGCTGACCCTGGTGTAGATGGTGGCATTTGGGGTGTTTGGGGCGGCGTCGGCGGAGTAGGTTTGGGCGGCACTACCGGCGTAGAACGAACAGGGCGCGGCGATGAAGCGGTAGATGGTGCAGACTGAGCCGACGCGGCGGCTGGCTTGGCACTCGGCTTCTTGCGCGCTGGTACAGACGGCAGTGGCTCAATAGGCCGCTCTGCCTGTTTCTTCTGCTGTTGCAATACGCGAGCAAACCATAGCGCACTGGGACGCGGTGTCCGCTTATACGTCTTGTAGTCGACCGCAAAGAGGCCAAAGCGCGGCCAAAACCCTTTATCCCACTCGAAGTTATCGAGGAAGCTCCAGTGCATATAGCCTAGCAGCTCTACCCCGCTACCAAGAGCGCGCTGCATAGCGAGGATAGCCTGCGTGAGCCATTGCTTGCGGAACTGGTCGCGCTCGTCGGCCACACCGTTCTCTGTCACGAGCAAAGGCAGCTTGTAGCGGCCCCAGAGGCGTTCCAGCGCAAGCTCGAGATGATCGGGCTGCATCGTCCAGCCAAGGTCGTTTGGCGTGGTCTCAGGGTTGTGTATGCGATAGCCATAGATGCGATTGCTAAAGTAATAATTAACGGCAATGTAATCACTCTGCCGCACCACCTTGCGCAGGAAATAATCGTCCTGGAAGAACTGCACCACCCGCGCTGTCGCTCGGCTGAGCCAGGCGTCGTCACCCGGGTAGGTGTAGGCCGAATTCTTGGCCACCGCCACCTTGAAGCGCCGACTCTTAGCATGGAGGACTTTGGCTACTTGGTTGTGCGCGTAGGCAAGGTTGCTCAGCACGCGGTAGGTTTGCCACTTGCTGCGCACATTGGGCGGCCAAGTGCCGTTATAGTAGCTCTCCGTCACGTAGACACACGGCTCGTTGATGGTAATGACGTAGCGCACTGTGGCGCCAATCTCATCCATCAACTTATCGACAAAGCGTACGAAATACTTCACATTATCGCGCTTGGCAAAGCCCCCACGGGCGGCAAACCACACCGGCAGGGTGAAGTGAAACAGCGTCACGACGGGCTCTAGCCCAGCATCGGCTAGGGCAGCCAAGTACGCCTTGTAATATTTGATCGCCTCGGCATTCCACGCACCCTCCTCCGGCTCGATGCGCGACCACTCCACACTAAAGCGCCACGAATTTAGGCCCATCTTCTTGGCCAGGGCGAAGTCTTGCGTGTAGAGCTCGGCGTGGTTGGCAGCTTTGCCCGAGATATAATTGTTTGGATCTTTGGCGGCACTAGCTATGTGCGGCCAGTTGGGCAAGTCGCCATATTGATATTGGCTCTGAGCAGCGAGGGTCTTGGCCTGAGCTTTTTCCCACTCCGACCACTGGTTGTGCATACCACCCTCAACCTGATGCGCGCTCGTGGCAGCGCCCCAGAGGTAATGTTTTGGAAATTGCACCGTAGATTGTTGCTTAGCCATAATGCTTATTGTACCATCAGCAGAGGATTAAGAAAAATAGAACATTGGGTGGATGCATCGTCTCTCTTTCTTTGCGCTAGCTCCACCTCCCCATCACTTCATCCGATGGAGTGTGAAAACAGATTGCAATAATCTGTTTTCAGCCCAGCGCAAGAGGTCGACATCCAGTGAATATCAACCCGTATAGTGTTCCGGAGGAGGGAGTGTGGGGAGGTGGAGCGTGAGAATACGTGAGAGTTTTGAGATCAACACCCTATGGCGAAATACAGAGCACTCCCGCTTGCTTGGTCGCTGGCCTCCAGATATTTTCTTGTCCAATAGCATGATACTAGCTAGACACAGAGAATATCTCTTCCCTACTCCGGCAATTGCTCATTCTCGCGCAAGATTTTCTTGCCGCGCATTTCGTATTTGACGCCGGTCAGGTCGCTTGTGACGTAGTCGTCGTTGAGGAGATTAACAAAAACGGCTGCATCCTTGGCATCCATGATAATGATGCTCCCTGCCGCGTCGTCCGTCATCAGGCCAAGGCCCATTTCGTCGGCGTGGTCGATCAGTTGGTCTTGTGTCACCTGCGCCGGGTCGAGCTTTTGCAGTTTAGTCACCAGCGCTGGCGTATCGCGCACCAGGCGATCGAGCGTGAGCCCCTCAGGCAGGGTGAGCTTGAACTGCTGAGTGATGGCAGCGATCTTCTCCTCCGCCACAGCGTGCTTCTTGGCATCGTAGCCAAAAAGCCGGACGAATTTACTCTCGCTAAAGGCAAAGATATCGTTGCCGACGATCAACACCTGATTATCCGGCGTGATGCGTAGGCCAGCATCAGCCACAAATGGCTGGAACGACCCACCACTGTACATCCAGGCGGTTGCCCCCTTGAGCACCTGCGACTGGGGTAGCAGCTTGGCCACGAAGAATGGTTCGCCATTTGTGCCCATCCGGAAGCGCGCAATGATACCCTTAACCTTCTTAAATTCATGATCACCTTCGTTGAAGGTCTCAAGATCTGCCTCGCTGTAGGTGATCTGCTCGATCACTTCCTGAGCATGCACTACCCGATCGAGTGTGGTGCGCTCAAGGACATTCTCCTCCGCCTTGGCCGCCTCGAAGTCCCGCACCATCAGGCCAGTCGCTGCACCCGTCTGCACCGCCGTGATCATATCGTAGAGGAAGAGCACCTTGAGCTGCGCCTTGAGCTCAGCTGCATAGTTGGTGGCATACACCGTATAGCCCTTGGTAAAGAGGAAGAGATCTACCTCCAGCTGGTCTTTGTCGCGATCGGCTTGGTTGGCCCAGAGGAAGATGTCAGTAGCATCGGTAGACGTGTCAGCAGTAGACTGTGCGGTAATATCTGTTTGCTGAGTCTCGGCATGAGTGGCTACGTCTGCATCACTCTGCGGCGCAGCAGCTAGCTCTGGTGACGTTACTGGGGTGGTATCGGTGGTGGGGGTTTGTGTGTTTGGTTCGTTATGCATGTAGCTATTCTACTACAACTACACCTTTATAACTAAACTTGTTACCGTTTGTTAGCTGCCGTATCGCCAATATAGTCAGCAAAATCAATATAGACACCATCCCAAAATATCCCTTCTTTGCCATCCATACGGCCACTCGCAAGAGAGTGACCTTGCGAGTTAAGCTCATATGGCAAGAGGAGGACTTGTGCGTTTTTGCCCAGCTGCGCTATTGTAGTATTGATCTGATCCATATAATGCCATTCTCGAAACACTCCCCGTCGCTTACCATAATCCTGATCATAGCGACTCGATGCAGGATATGAAACAACATACAATGGCGTATTTTGGGTGTCGTCTTTTTCTACTTGGTAGCGAAAAGTATAGAGGTCCCGATTGACCGGACTATCTTTTCTTGTTATGCGGCCATTCTGACTCAGAGCATCATAATGCGAAACAAATGATTGAATTTTCCCATCTCGATTTTTTGCAAAACCAGCCACACCAGTGCAGCCCATCAACCCGCTCGTCGCTATCACACCCGTCTCGTTTTTTTCAAGAAACACCCTTCCAGACGAGTTCATCTCTACATAGGCAATATCATGCGAATTAAGCTGCATGGTCGCTTGAGATTCCTTTACATACCCCAACATAATGAAGCTAGTATCTTTCATCTTTTCTCGAGCGCTAAGGAAACCACTATTCTGTCGGATGGAGGCAGTGCCTGTTGGTTGTTTTATGATGCTAGCTGTACCTGGTGATGTATTTTCTGGTGTGATCACGCGATGGGTCGACAACTGGCCCAATGATTGGATGATTACGGAGTCTTTTATACTTCGGCGCTCAGCGCTGTCTGTTAAGGCTCTCTCTCTCTGGATTTGCCATATTTTCTCCTTATTGTCTAGATTACTTTATTGTAAGAGATATCTAGGAGATTTGTCAATTAGCAAACTATGGGAGCTACTGAGGTTTGCAACGCTCGTATAAGAGCTGAGCGTGTTATAAGAACATTCATTTTTGTTTACTGTAATCTATTGAGAAGCATGAAACGACCCCCGGAGGGATAGCAATGCGCTACTGCACCGCATCCTCGCCAAAATGCTTTTGCAGTCGCATTTTTATCGAGCCTTCGTGCCGGCCGAGAGTACGGCTGAGCTGGCGGATACTCACGCCTTGGACGAAGGCCTGCTTGAGCGTCTCATCGTCAACCTTTGTCCATGGTTTGTAGGCGTTGGGGTGGGTCTGGCGCATTGTGGCGATCTTGGCCGCCCAGCTGGTGCTGCCAGTTTTGCTCGTCGGCTTCTTCTGCGGCGCGGTGGCACGCTGAGCAGCCTGTTCGCGCAGATGGGCAAAGCGCTCGGCATCTTGGGCAGCCCGGGTACGCAGCTGCGTGTCGATGATGTATGCTTCATCGCTCATGGTAAGCGCCATCCGGTTGATACCAGTGAGATATATATTATCGAGGCTCTTAACGCGGCTCAGTGCCACATAGCCCATACCCGGGACGAAGGCTTTGCGTAGGTCGATGCGTGCACTATCGAGCGTCATCCCCTGGCTTTTGTGCACAGTAATCGCCCAAGCCAGGCGCAGTGGCAGCTGCGAGATGCTGGCCCGCTTGCGCGTACCATCGCGCAGCTCCCAGGTGTCGGGCTGCATTGTCACCACGTGGCCATTACGAAACTCCACCACCGGGTAGTCTGTGCCTGGCTCGAAGCCTGTTACCTGGCCAATACTCCCATTGACAAAGCGCCGCGCTTGGTCGTTCTTGATGGCCATCACCAGCGCACCCTGCTTGAGCACCAGCACCTCCGGCGCGAGGATGCTCCGCTGCAGCGTGTCGACGTAATTTTGCCCACCAGTGCTGCTGCGTTGGTACGATACTTCGTCGCCAGGCAGCTCAGCGAGGCGGGCTTGGTTGATCCGATCGACGTCGATATTAACAGTATGAAGCTCAGTCAGGTCGCTTTCGTGAGGTGGCTCTACCTCTGTGCGAGCCAGTAGTTGCTCGGCGTGGCGTCGGCGCAGGTCACCAGCTCGCATAGCCGTTAGGATGTCGAGCAGGGCGTCACCCTCTTGCTGGCGGTACTGCTGGTCGAGGTAGAGGATGGCTGGATCGAGCTGTCGCCAAGCCAGCGACTGCACCACAAAGCCCCCCTGTCGCCCACCATCGCGGTTAACCGGTGGCAGCTGAAAGAAATCCCCACTCATCACTACCTGCAGCCCACCAAATGGCTGGCTTGGCACTTCGCGCACTCGGCGGCACACTTCGTCGATCATATCCAGGCGGTAGTCGTGCAGCATACTAATCTCATCGATGATAAGCACATCTGTCTTAGCAATAATATCGCGCCGCGTCTTCGACAGGTGATCAAAAAAATTATTCGGCAAACTATCGTGGATGCCAATCCCCGCCCATGCGTGGATGGTGCTGCCACCCAGGTGAGTCGCCGCAAGCCCCGTCGTGGCAGTGACAGACACATACTTGCCATCCGCCCTACACTGGCGGATGAACTGCCCCAACACATACGTCTTGCCTGTGCCCGCTGGCCCTGTCAGCAGCGCACTCTGGCTACTGAGCAAAATCTCCTGTGCAAGTGTCTGATCCATAGGCTCTAGTATACAAGGTTGTGGAGTGAGAGGCAAAAGAGGGTTATTTGGTCAAGCCAAACATCTGCATAACACGCCTACCAAGCAATGCAAGTCGACTCTTCGGCTTCATAGCAGCCTCTTGTGCTACAACAAACTTTTCTAGCTCCATCATGATTTGCTCTGCATCTTTGCTCGATGGGTCAATCTCGGCAACTGTAGGATACGGTGATCCAGCTTCAGCAGGATCACTATGTGTCAGCTCAACAAACCGTATATTGTCGCCTGCCACCAGCGCTCCCATTGCATAGTTGTCGTCCCAAGCAAAATCTGCAAATGTTGGATCTGGAGCTTTTTCTCCATCAGCAACAACCGATGCCTTAATAAGCATCATATATCCATCAGCTACTGGCTCTTTGCCAATCGTCCCCTGGTATTCTCCATAGGTAGGAAGCGCAACGACTGAACTATATATACCTTTAGAGTCATAGGCTACATAATCATGTGGCGTGTAGCAATGCGGGGTAATTGTTACCGGTTGGCATATTTCTGTTCGTGGGAAAATCTCGGTATCGAAGTGTACACCTGTCACAACTCTTAGTTGGTCCATCAATGCGATATCATGATCTATGTATTCTTCTACTATATCTGGATGATCTAAAGCCGATGTAAGTCTATGCGCAAGCTCTGCTCTATATTTTTTCTCTTTTTCATCCAACGGTTTTTTGTCAATCCCCCGATATCGCTTCGTCATCAATGGCTGTTCACTTGGTCGCATATATCCCTACCTCTTGCTCTATTCAATTTGTTAATGTCATATAGAGTACTCTCCCTTTCTGATTTTGTCAATGATAAATGACATATTATTACTACTTTAGCAAAGGGCGCATTGCTGAATATTTAAACCATGCAAAACGAGTACGGTTGGTTTTGCAATTTCCTGTCTTTCTCTACCGATCCCACACAAACCCCTCACCAAAGTGCCCCCAGCGAGCGGTTGGCTCGTAGATGGGCTGGGTGAGCTGGAGCGTAGTAATGATGCCATGCGGGCTGAGATCATAGCCTGTGATGGGCTGCTCTACCCCATCGATGATGGCAGTCGCCTCGACGGGTTGGTCGTGACCGATTGCATACGCCAGGCGCACCAACACCTCCTGCGCGTGGTGCTGTCGCAGATAATCCACTGCAATGCGCCGCGCCATATATGCCGCCGAGCGGTCTACCTTAGTGGCGTCCTTACCACTAAAGGCCCCACCACCAATCGGCACGCGTGGCCCATAATTGTCGACGATGAGCTTGCGCCCCGTCAAGCCAGCATCAGCCGCAAAGCCACCAATCTGCCAGTCCCCTGCTGGGTTACAGTGTAGCACTGGTACATCATATTGCTTATCCTTAAAAAATGTGTTCACATACGTCTGCTGCTGGAGCCACTCCTCTACCGCCTCTGTTAATTCGTCTTTTGGGGCGTGTTGGAAGCTTGCAACAATTGCCGTTATCTGCCCACCACGCAGTGTTACTTGCGTTTTGCCATCGTAGAGCCAACGTTGATACAAAAATTGGTTCAATCGCCGCGCCAGCACTGTTTCTAGCGGGAGCAGCTCTGGCGTTTCGTTGCAAGCATAGCCGATCATCACGCCTTGGTCACCTGCCCCGCCATCATCCACACCGCGAGCAATCTCTGGGCTCTGCTGAGCAATATGCTCAATTATCTCTACCTCATTCCCCGCCAAACGCTGCACAATCGGTGCCACTGCCACCGTCGCCTGCGACGTCACTTCGCCTGTCACAAACACCGTGCCATGGCCGCCGCACACTTCCACCGCCACGCGTGTCTGTGGGTCGCGGGCTAGATAAGCATCAAGGATGGCGTCGCTCATTTGGTCGCACAGCTTGTCGGGGTGGCCTGGGCTTACGCTCTCGGCGGTACGGAATTGTGCTGATGCTATAGTAGTTGCTGTCATAAAAAACTCCCTTCTCTTATCCTGCACTGCCAGGCGAGAAAGGAGCTGCCTTCTTACGCGTCTCATATCTTCCCTGCGCACAGGCTGAAATTAGCACCTTACTCGCTTCCCGAGCAGGTTGCTGGCGAGTCGTCGGGCCAGTCCCTCGTCGCACTCTGGATATTAGTGATATTGGTAATAGTATAGCATATATTTATGCTAGGAATACCTACCCTATCGATGCAGCACAACGCGACAAGAAAGATGCAGCTGCCCAAGCTGCCGCTCAAGCAGCAGCCAACGCTCAGCGAGAGGAACAACGAGCTATTCAGCTGCTTGGCTACGATCCAAGGCTATTCAACGAGCTTGAACCTGGTACATAGAGTATACATTCTTTTATACAGAGTAAGCACTCCGCAGCCAGATTTTCCATAACTAAAAAACCGGTCGCTATTGACCGGTTTCTTGCTGCTCATTCCCCTCTAAGCCGCTCCCCGGCTCGTGCTCGGTTAGCCCATTGGTCGGCGAGCTCGTTTTGTTTATGGCCGTTGTGACCGCGCACCCAGATGAGCTTCGGCCGCACGGTGGTATAAAGCGCATAGGCTTCTTGCACGAGCTCGAGATTCTTGATGGGCCCGCTGCTCTTGCGCCAGCCCTTGGCTGCCCAGCCAGGTGCCCACTTGGTAAGGACATTGACCCAAAATTCGCTATCGGTATGGATCTCGCATTTCTCAGCCCCAGCCAACTGCATGGCTGCGATGAGGGCCATCCCCTCCATACGAATGTTCGTCGTGTTGCCTGGCTCGCTGCCCAGCGCTACGGGCTTACCCTGCTCAATGACGGCGTAGCCACCCGGGCCAGGGTTGGGGCTGGCACTGCCATCAGTGTAGAAAATGCGCGGAGTAGCTACCATGCTAGTTACCGCGATCCACGCGCTGGAACTCCATCCAGTCTGATGGTCGATACCATTTCGTGTCATTGTTATAGCGCTCATCAAACTTCGCCTGGTGCCGCGCCAAGAAGTAATGCCTGCCAGCATCGTGCTCGGCTTCGTAGCGGATATACATTTGGTCTGGATAATTCTTGGGTGCACCGCTGTAGAGCATCACATCCACTGCGCTGCCCGGGTTGAGTGTGTGCGACTCATTGCGCATATTCCCTAGATACTCCCAGCTCACAACCTTCACCTGCCGGTCGGACTCATTCTTGATGCGTGCCCACACGTCAATTTTCGACGCACTCTCATTCCGTACATCAACACGCTCGACGCGCACTACCGGAAAATTACTCATCTGCTTGTCTCCTTGTTTATGGGGTTATCGAGGTAATTATACCATATGGTGTGTGAGATACGTGCTATATACGGCATTACGTTGATGCCGCGCACCATCACTACCCCTGTTATGGTCAAGAGCTCTGTCCTTACCTACGCTATATATAGTGTGCCCATATCTAGTGTCTAAGGTGGTGTGGAAAAGTCGTGGAGATTTTTCACCGACACTAGACCACTGTTAGGTAGTCATTTTTTCGCTTTTACACTGCTCTATAACTATCCAACCAACTATGTCTTTCACCTCGGGTGATGATAGGAAGTGAAAAACAAGGTAGCACCCTCATCACGCAAAGCAAACATCTCATAGGCCTCGCAACACGTAATTTACATACCGAGTCACTACTTCACTACTTATCTTATCGAGTAGCTGCATAGCATACCAAGCTGGATATTCTATTAATAATACCTATACCCCTACTGTCTATATACTACTAGCCTATTCTATAATCTACTCTCACAAACATCTTTCTTTGTCATAACGAGCCATACGTTGCTACAATAGTGGCATATAATTGCTATACGAATTATCCGGTACGGTTATTATGAAACTCCAGCGCCTACTCGCCATTCTGTCGCTCCTCTGCGAGCGAGACAAAGCTACTGCTCAGGAACTAGCCGATCGCTTTGAGGTGTCGAAGCGTACTATTTTGCGCGATATCGAGACGCTGAACCAGGCGGGTGTTCCTATCATCACTCGGGCTGGCCGCAATGGTGGGCTCGCCCTCATGCCGCACTACACGCTTGATCGGCGAATTCTCTCCACTACCGACAAGCAGCATCTAGCAAGTGCACTGACAGGCCTCCAGAGCATCGCCCGTCAATCATCAATCACTACCTTGCACGCCAAGCTTCTCCCCGAAGATGATCAGTCTACGATACCGATGTATGCTATCAACTTTGCACCCTGGGCAGAGGGACACCCTGTTCAGCACAAGATTGAGCAATTGCAGCAGGCGATCGAAGAGCAATACTGCATGCAGATGCACTACATTGGCTATGATGGCCAGACAGAGCGGGTGATCGAGCCGCACCAGCTGGTGTTTCGGCAAGCGAGCTGGTATGTGTGGGCGTTTTGCCGGCTGCGCCAGGATTTTCGCCTCTTCAAGTTGCGGCGCATCATTCGCCTCTCGCCACAAGAGGAGAGCTTCTCGCCCAGGCCTTACCCAGACGCCTCGACTAATGACGACTACTCGAGTAGTGTTGTCTTCTCTCGCCAACCAATCGCTGGCTACACGCGCGTAGAGCTCCGCTATGCTGCGCACGATGCACTGGCGGTAGCAGAGGTGCTTGACGGATCATTTCTCGATGTCGACCATGCTCGCGCTACCTTTTATGCACCGCAGCTCGCAATCGCCTGCGAAACAATCTGCCACCTCCCACCCAGTGTCATCGTCGATGAGCCAGTGCAGCTCCGCGCGATGGTAGCGCAGTGCCGAAGCGCAGGGTGAGATCAAAGAACACAAAAAATCAATCAATACTGACACACTGCTGTCATCATTTGTAGCATATACTTGAGAGACAATACACTAATCGGTATATCACAAGGAGGTACCTCATGATCGATCATTTCGGCATCATCGTTAAAGATATTGAAGCAAGCAAAGCCTTTTATGAAGCGGTATTGGCACCACTGGGCTATGCCAAGACAATTGACGAATCATATGGCGTAGGCTTTAGTAATCCAGACCGGACACAACATACCGGGATGCTTTGGCTCGGGCAAGGCGAGCCATCATCGCCGCTACACTTTGCTTTTGCTGCACCGTCGCGGGCAGCAGTTGATGCATTCTATGCAGCTGGCCTAGCAGCAGGAGCACAGGACAATGGCGCACCAGGCGTGCGGGCGATCTATCATCCAGACTATTATGGTGCTTTCCTTATCGACCTGAACGGACATAACATTGAGGCAGTGTGTCATGCTGCTGCATAGGGGTAGCCCTACCCTATGGGTGGGTGATGGGGTATCTATGCGAAGATCCTGTTCTCAATCAATAGTAGCCAAGCACGGCGGTTTGATCTCTCCGCGAGTAGCAATTCTCTAGCCACCGTCAAAAGCAAAGAAGCTCGTATATAAATACCGAGCTTCTTACATATCTATAGGCCTACACATAGCTGTGCAGCTATGCCCCCCTGTGAGGTATGGGCTCATGGTAGGAGTATTGCTACGTCACCACGCTTACTGTGCTTGCTCATCGTTTTTCGCAGTGCTTTTGTGTCAAAGGTCATATCTGCATCGGCCTGCTCGCCAGGGAGTAGGTGCCAGGCCATTGCCATAGCAGCGAGCTCACCAATGCGCCGTGCGCGCACTACCTCTGGGCTGTGCCGCTCGTCGGCTACACCTCTCTCTGTCGCATCATCCGGCCGAAACAGCGCGAGGACATTCACCACGCCATCATCTTCGCCTTCGCCTACCCAGCCACACAGCTCGCTTGTCATACCAGGCAACGCAGTAGCTGCGAAATCACATTGTGGCACAATGCGCCGATCGACAAAATCCATATAACTGCCCTGCGTCGTATGGACGACATCTACCACTAGTCGCTGCTTGCGCCCCTTACCTTCTAGCCACATACCAGTAGCCAAACTAACTGGTGTGGTATGTACGCCGCCATGGTGCTCGATCGATGGTGGAACGACAGAATGAGCATGGATCTGTACACTACGAGGTATTGAATGTTTCTCAAATAATTTCATAATGCTCCTTATTATATATGATATATTGATAATTTGCAAGTCATATTACTTCTGTTCTTACCAATACCCTATAGGCCACTTGCTACATAGGCTGCGCGGTATGTTTCGATGTGATTATGCTCAAGCAAGATACCGCAAGCATCTCACTGCCAGTATCGCATAGAGATATATGCTATAGCCTACTACCTATGTAGGCTAAGGGGTATGTTTTTACACAAGAAGTAGACAAATAATACGCGTTCTTACATCAAAACCATTTTTGCCTATGCGAGCCTCTCATAGCTTGATGGCGGAAGATGAGTAAAATCGAGCCTAGAGCTCTTCCTGCTGATAACACTGCACAAACCGGCGTAGAATCTTGACTGGCTCGGTGACGGTTTGCTGGCGGGCATTGGCAATGAGCGTATCGGCCTCATCTGGAGCGCAGTAGCCAGCATGGCGATAGATATCGATGCGCAAGGCAAGACTCTCAGGGTCGAGCTCGGGATGGAACTGCGTGGCATACACATTGCGCCCCACTCGCAGTATCTGCACGCAGGTACGCGAGCGTGCTAAGACGGTGCAGGCAGTTGGCGGCTCAAACACCCCTTCTTTGTGCCCAACGAAGCCGTCGAAGGTAGTGGGTAAGCCAGTCAGGAGTGGGTCATCTCTAGCTGCTGGCGTGAGGGTGATCGGCACAGCACCAATTGCCTCACCATACGCAAAGCTCGGCGTACCACCCAGTGCCGACACCAGCGCGCCAACCCCTAGGCAAGCGCCAAGAAATGGCACATCATGGGTAATAATCTCGCGCAGCAGCGGCATCATCACGGCTTCGAACTCGCGCTGCTCGGCAGGCTTCTCGGCCGGAGCATAGGCAAAGTTGGCTGGGCCACCACCCATCAGCACACCACTATAGGCAGCAAGCGGCTGCGCGGGGCGCTGCCCTGCCTCGATGCGCACTCGCTCAAGATCGGTTGGCGCAAGACCACCAAAATGCAAGAATGCCTGATATTCATTATCCGACGCCTCGTCCTCAGGGCGCGACTGCAGTAGTACAAATGGTTTCGTCATACTCCTTAGTGTAGCATGGTATGGCAGTAGCTAATACCCCCTGCAGACATGTGCTATGGGGCAAGGGGTATTACTCTGCGGTGTCGCCTGGATAGACATAATCCTTGAAGAAGTCTGCGTCAAAGTCGCTATCGACCCACAGTTCCAGCCAGCCAAGGAAGTCCTGGCGCTCGCAGCATGGGCCAGCCCCTACGTCGCAGAAGTTCCATACTTCACCAGCCCATTTGCCAGAGGTGATAAGCTGGTAAGTATCGCCACAGCCTTGGTCGAGGAGCAGCACACCTTCATTACCCAGCCGCTCCTCAAATGCTTTGTTCGTAAGCAGTGCCTCATCCTCTTCTTCCTCCCAGAGCCAGTAGTCATCAATCGTCACACTGCGCGAGAGGTCTTTCACCTCGGTATCAGCCAGTCGTTTGAGGCCATAGATAGAGATGCCACTGGGCTGCCGAATATCTTGGCAACCATCGCCTACCTGCTGGAGGAAGAGTCGATAGGCCTCGGGCAGGCGCGTATTGCAGGCAGTCTCAAAGGCGGTAATGTCTGCCTCGCTCAGCGTTGGACCCATCACGACGCCCTTTTCGGCTAGCTTGGCTTTGAGGCGCGCGATGATGGCGGGATAGTCGGCGGGGTTATGGATGGGCATAATTTCTCCTTATATTTTTTCTCATCGTACCATGTACAGTGCCGCCTCGCAAATGCGTGCTCACACCAAAAGAGCTGCTCTAATGTGCAGAGCAGCTCTCGTAGCCATCAAGAGGCGGGGGGTTATTTATCCATCTTGCCTTTTACATAGCCCTTGGTTTCGTGAGCTTTGTTCTCGATGTCGTTTGCCTTGTCTTTTACAGTGTCGACGGCGTTTTGCGCAGCATCTTTGGCCTTCTCGGCTACTTCTTCGGCTTTGTCTTTTGCGTCACTGGCTGCTGCTTTGACTTTAGCTTGTGCGTCATCGGCTTTGGCTTTGATATCATCGGTAAGTCCCATGTGAGATCCTCCATGGTTAGTGTTGGTACAGTCTTATTATAGCAATGTTGGGCGATAATAGCGAGCCGTCCCAACTACGAAAAGATGGCTACTATTATCTTTTACTCACCGCGTCGCTTGGGCTGCTCAGATATTCCTCCGCGTCGTGAATAAGGAAGAGGCTCACGTCGTCGCGCGTTTTGCCGGCCTTGTGGAAGGGTGTGCCGATGACATGAATGAGGATGATCATATACACCAAGATGAAGCTAATCAGCCCCACCACCGTCAGGCTGGCGACAAATGGGTCGATATTAGTAATGAGCAAGAGGCCAAGCAACGCCATCACAATGGAGCGCGCCAAGATGGATGCCGAGGGAATAAAGCGGATCCGCTGGATGTAGTCCACCCGATGGCGGTGGCGGAGCAGCACCATCTGCTGCTGCTTGAGCTTGACGATGAAGTTGAGCGGCACATTGCCCTGCTCCATCGTGGCAAAATACGGCGTTAAGCCCCGGATATCCTGCCGGGCATCATAGGCCGAGTGGCGCACATCGTCCGAAAATCCTTGGGCTACAGCATGCAGCTGGCGGCGAAAACCATCGATATCAAACACCGGATAGCTCTGATGAATCGCCGCGGCGTCATCATACATATCCTCTAGCAGCGCTGCAAACTCCGCTGGGATCCGCTCCGACTCTTTGTAGTCTGCGATCGTAGCCGAGAGCAAGAAACCAATCACAAAGGTCACGCTGGATATGACGCTATTGTGCAGCGAGCTCTGCTCGATCGGCTCCCACCCCAGGCGGTGCAGGACGAACTTCACACTCACCACCACCGTCGCCACTGCCAGCGCCTGCCAAAAAATCCGCAGGAGCTTACCCTGCTGCTTGATCTGTTTTATCTGCTTGATAGGTCGATTCATAATTTTTCTATTATACCGTATGAAGCGCAGAAGGTAATTATTTTACCCTGTTGTGTATGCAATGTCGACTAGGCTTAACTATACCGCTGGATAAAAAATATGATATACCCACACCCCTACTCCCCCTATAGGTCGCCCCTATGGCGCGGAGCAAGCTCCTCCACCGAGGCAACATCGCGCAGCCATGGAAAATACCTCAGCAGCACTGCCGATTACACAAGCTCCTGCCAGGAAATTGCGCGAGTAGTAATCCGCTCGCCCGCATCACAGCGCGGTGGCATGTGACGCACGGGTTGCTGGGCCAACACAAGGTGAATAAACCACTCCATCTTCGGCTCAGGCTGCACCACTTCCAGCAGCTGCCAGTCAGCAAACTCCCAGCCTGTCTCCTCGCGCAGTTCACGCTGCGCCGCCACGATGATGGTTGTATCCTCAGGGTCAACCCGCCCAGCTGGCAAATGGCCATGCCGCACAATGCCGCCTGGCTGCTCCTCGTCATTCACCAGTACGTTGCCCGCATCATCCACTGCAATAACGAACACTGTATCGGGCCGGCGCACCATCTCGAAGGTTGCTACTGAGCCATCATAGAGCCGCTGCGGCCACTGGTAGACGCGAAATATCTCGCCTGCAAAGACACACTGTGCCTCGGGCGGAATCAGCCGAGCATGGGGTGGAATGGTACGCTGTGTCATGGTGGTATTGTAGCATTGTTCACGTTTTCACACATTTCTCACTGCACCCATCTTCCAAAAATTCGCCCCCGCACCCCATATCTGCTACAATAATCCTTATGCATAATGATATCGAAACAATCCTCTTTACCAACGATGACATTGCGCGGGCGGTGGCGCGCCTGGGCCAGCAGCTGAGCCAGGAATATACCGACAAAAACCCGCTAGTGGTGGGGATTTTGCGCGGGGCGGCGCCCTTTATGATCGACCTGGTGCGGGCGATGGATTGCATGCTGGAAATCGACTTTATGGACGTTTCGAGCTATGGCGACGAGCTTACCTCGACTGGCAATGTGCGTATCCTCAAAGACCTCGATACAGACGTGGCTGGCCGGCATGTGCTACTGGTAGAAGACATCGTGGATACGGGCCACACTGCCCAGGCGCTGTTTGAACTCTTTGCCGGGCGCCAGACCGCCAGTACTAAGCTCTGCACCCTGCTAGATAAGCCCGAGCGCCGCACGGTGGATGTGCAGGCAGACTACATCGGCATCCCCACCCCCAATGAATTCGTGGTGGGCTACGGCCTCGACTACCGCCAGCACTACCGCAACTTGCCGTACATTGGTGTGCTGAAGCCGGTGGTGTATCAGTAAGCACGCCCGGCACCTAGCACCCAACAACCCCACGCTATCGCTAGCGTGGGGTTGCTTGTGTATACTGCGGGGCGCAGCTTAGTTGTCGAACGTCGCGACAATATTCATATGACCAGTTGAGGTGCCGTCAGGGTTATTTACCCAGTTACTGACAAACATCCAACCATAGGTTGCCGAAATGTAGCGCGGCTTGTTTGGGTTGTAGCCGGGCGCCCAATCCACTTCGTCGATATCATTCATGGTGCGATCAGCCACAGTCATCCGCATGCCACCTCTGTCTTGTGGCTTGGTCGTAACGCGGCGTGAGGCCTGGAACCACTCTGGTGCTGGCTGTGCCTTGGCGCGCTTGTCCCACCAGTGTTGGCCGGGCTGGTTGATCTTAGTACCGCGGCGTGGCAACGTCCAGTACCAGCTCGATGCCCACACAGCCTTGTTGTTCTTATCGTACACAACGATATTACGGTCATTCTGGAAGGCCAGGCGCGTACCCTTGCCCTGGGTATTGGATGACCACTGGGCAGCACCGGTGTGGCTGTAGAGCACCAGGTTGCCATCCTTTTGGAAGGTGAGGATAAATTCGCGGCTACCGCTGGTTTTGCCCGTCGTCAGGCAGAAGTTGTTTGGCGTAAAGTTGACGGTCTTGTTACCCCAGTTGAAACTAGCCGTACGTTCATACACAGCCTTCGTCTTTTTATCATAATACTCACCGCCACTCAGCTGCCAGTGGTAGGTGTCGAAAAATTCATTCTTGGGGCCGCCTGCAGCACCTAGGCCACGACCGTCCTCGGTTGTCTTCCAGTATTCGTATGAGTTCATGCTTTTGACCCGGCCGATCATTGCACTACACGTATTGCGAGCATCATTGATCTCGCGCTGGGTCGCACCAGCTTGTGCACCACCAAAGCACACCAATGCAGCCACAACTGCCGCACCGGCCAGCGGGTAGATTGCTAACTTTTTCATTGTCATCACTCCTTTGTAGAGAAGAGTTAGGCTAATATATATGCCTGATTATAGCCAATGCATATAAAACAAAAAAGACACAAATGATGCACAATTGACAACTATCTGAGATAACTCTGTTTCTCTACACACAAAAATACCACGCTCCCTCACCTCTCATCTTTGATTTAAACCATCCACCTACCAAAACCCCGCACCATTATCTGATGCGGGGCTGGCGAACCAAGCGAGCTATTAGCCCACTCGCGACGAGCGTGACTTAGTTATCAAACGTCCCAACGATGTTGACGTGGTTTCGTATGCCATCACCTCGTGCTTCGTTGGTTACCACTACCGAGCCATAGGTAGCGCGCTGTGGGTACTGTGGCGAGGCCCAGTTGGTCTCGGGGATACCCTCAATAGTGCGGTCGGTGGCACGCAGGGTGAGCACGCCAGTGTCTTGTGGCTTGGTTGTGATGCGACGTGTGGCGTGAAACCACTCTGGTGTTTGCTGCGCCTTGCCATAGCCGTGCCACCAGCGCTGGCCGGGCTGAGCAATCTTGGCACCGCGGCGTGGCGTGCTCCACTGCCAGCTGGATGCCCAGATGGCTTTGTTGTTCTTGTCGTACACAACGATATTGCGGTCGCCCTGGAAGGCCAGGCGTGCACCCTTGCCCTGTGTGTTGGATGCCCACTGAGCCGTACCGGTGTGGCTATAGAGTACCAAGTTGCCATCCTTTTGGAAGGTAAGAAGGAGCTCGCGGCCACCCGTCGTCTTGCCACTGCTCAAGCAGAAGTTCCCTGGCGCAAAGTTCACCGTCTTGCTCCCCCAGACGAAGCGTCCGCTGTTGGCAAATGATTCGTTAGATGCCCAGTCGTACACCTCTGTGCCGGCCACCACCCAGCCATGCTGCTGGCGAAAGCTGTTGGTTGCATCGGCGCTGTGATCCTCTGGGTAGCCCTCCGGCATCTTCCAGTAGGCATATGCATTGGCCGCTTTGACCTGCCCTACCACTGTACTACACGCCGCACGCGCTGCACTGAGCTCTTGCTCGGTGGCATGAGCTGGCGCACCACTCAGGCACACCATGGCTGCGGCCACTGCCACGCCTGCCAGCGAATAGTTAATTAACTTCGTCATACACCCTCCTTTGTGTTAGGTTGTTGTGCCTCTAGTATATCCCACTATCCTCTGCTGCAATAGCCCAAAAGACCACCCCCTATTGCCCCATCTCTGTAGCGGTGTAAAAACCACATCGTGCTGTGGAAATCGCGTGGATAACTGCCCACACTGCTAGCATATACAGTGCTCTCTCGCCCTGGCAAAAATATGCATTATGCAGCGAGTCTTGCAAGATTATGGGCTCCACCCCTTGCAAAAATATAACCATAAGCGTTATAATCATGCTCATAAACGTTTTTTAGACAAAAACAGGGGGGACAAAACGGTGATAAAAAAGGCAATTATTGTGCTTGCGGCACTTGGTAGTGTTGTGTTGCTTGCACTTCTCTATCATGGCACAACGCATGCCGACCAATGGGGTATGGTGTGGCACGATGAGTTTACTGGCTCGGCTGTGTCTGGCGAGTGGGACATACTAAAGCAAAATACTGACAACTTGCGCAATACCCACCTCGCCTACAGCCCAAATAATCTCAAGGTGGCCAACAGCCATCTCGAGATCACCACGCAGCGCCACTGCGTGAGCAATTTGAACGAACCACTCACCAGTGCCAACATGAGTGAGCAGCCCTGCCCCAGCGGCACCACAACGCGCTACCTTAGTGGACGAGTCAAAAACAAGGGTAAGGTTGTGGACGGCACGAAGCCATTCCGAGCCGAGATTCGGGCGAAGTTTAATTGGAATGGCAAGCGCGGTACACGGCCGTCGCTGTGGATGGTGAGTGGCAATACGCTCCAAAACTGCAACGACAACCCCAAGGCCAACGACCCATACGGTGAGCTAGACATCATTGAGTGGTATTCATCCACACCAAATTACGCGTGGTCCACCACACACATGTCGTGCTACCACCATGGTGTCGATGCCAAATGGAAGACTGGCTGGCGGACGCGTGCCCTATCGCACAGTGGCGAGCACTATGCCGGTGCGCGGCCAGGCTCGTTTGCATACGAGTGGCACACCTGGGCGGTAGAATATGATGGTACGACGGTCAAGTACTTTGTAGACGACCAACCCATCAAGGTATATCGCTACCATGTGAGCCCTACCGACGATGGCAACATCCTCCCCAGGACGGATGCCGAACCACTGACGAAGGTCGCCAGCCAAGAGAATATCAATGGTGCATTCCACCGTGGCTGGCAATTCATCCTCAATGACTACGTAGAGATTAGCAAAAACCTCAGCCCTATCGACCCATCCGACCCATTCCCTACCCAGACGATGCTGATCGACTATGTGCGTGTCTTCCAAAAGGGTGCGGGCACGCAGCCACCCGAGACGCCAGTGCCAGCAACCGGCACGAAATGGGCCAAGCATGATGCTGCAGGCGACCGCAAATGGTCGGCCCTTGCCAGCTCGGCCGATGGGAGCAAGCTGGCAGCTGCCGCCTGGGGTGGCACAATCCATACCTCGCGCGATGGCGGTGCAACCTGGACGGAGCAACCAAAGTCTGAGGTGCGCAACTGGGTGAGCATCGCAAGCTCAGCCGATGGGAGCAAGATTGCGGCACTCTACGACTGGGGCGGCTACATCATCACATCACAAGACGGCGGTGCAACGTGGCACAAGCACGCGATGAGTGGCTCGATCAACTGGATGTCGATCGCGAGCTCGGCCGATGGCAATAAGCTGGTGGCTGTTGCCAAAGACCACGCGATTTATACCTCGCGCGATGGCGGGGCAACCTGGACGGAGCAACCAAAGTCGGGTAGCCGCAAATGGCGCGCCGTCACAAGCTCGGCTGATGGCAATAAGCTTGCTGCAGTCGTCGAAGGCGGTGCTATCTATACCTCCTTAGACGGCGGCAAGACCTGGACAGAACGCGCCCAAGCTGGCAACCGCACCTGGACATCAATTGCCAGCTCGCCCGATGGCACAAAGCTGGTCGCAACAGCCGCTGGTGGCTATATCTATACTTCGGCCGACGGTGGCGTGACGTGGACGGAACGCAGCGTGGATGGCCGGCACAACTGGACAGCAACAACCATCTCAGCCGATGGCAGTACCCTCGCTGCAACAGCTGGCGGTGGTGGCTATATCTACGTATCGACCGACGGCGGTGCAACGTGGGTAGCTCAGACGTCGCCTGGCGTGCCCAACTGGTCAGCCCTTGCCAGCTCGACCGATAGGAGCAAGCTGATAGCTGCTGCCTACGGTGGCATGATATATACCACCACTCCACCGGTAGATGATCGCACACTGGCCGCTGCCGAAGCTGCTGTAGCCCGAGCCGAAGCCAGCAAGAACCCTGCAGACATCGCTGCTGCCCAAGCTCGCATTGCCGCCGTCAAGGATGCACGCAAACAAGCCGCCCTCCAGGCTCGGCTTAACGCCATCACATCAGCCCCATCCACACCAACACCCAAGCAGCCCACGCAGCCAAATCAGCCGACCAACTCAACTACCATTACCCAGCCACGCGGCGGTGCGGTATCGCTCGCTACGGCCGGCAAACCGTGCAGCCACATTGCCTCAGCCGAGCCAGCAACCGCCCCCGCGCAGTACCAAGGCCGGGTTCTGCGCAACAGCGTGCGCTTCACTATCACCTGTGCTAGGCAGACCGCTCACACTGGCTACACCACCCATGTAGCACTCACACTAAGCCAGCACTACCGCGACCCAAGCCGCCTCACCGTGCTCAAAATTGCCAAAGGTGGATCAGTCATCGAAGACATCACAAACCGGATCAACTTTGGCACAAACCCGAGCGGTACACGCACAACGATTGCCTACGATGTAACCGACGGTGGCTTTGGTGACGAAGATGGCACTGCCAACGGCACGATCCTCGACCCCATCGCCATCTACGAAGATACGTCGCACACCGGCTCTACGGGCAGCTCACCCCACCGCGGCGGGCTCCTCGCCAACACTGGCGATAGCATCCTCCCCATCACCCTCGGTGCAATTGTACTAGGTGGTGGCGGAGTGTGGATACTCCGCAAACGGCGACCGTAGCCGTACTCCTGCCCCACACAGCTCTATCTTGGCTTGGATACTTGCTATCCAAGCCACTTTCTTTTGCCACCTCGCGTGTATTGGTGTGTAAAGCTTGCTGGTAAGAGCGAGATTTACACGTATTAGCAATGTGGGGTTGGCGCTCTAACCATCTCCCGCACTGCTTTGGGTAAGAATAAGAGCACGCTATACGTGCCTCTCCCCTCCCCAAAATCACAAACCATCCTCAATAGGTGGAGGACTAATCATCGGCTCAATGTGATCACCCACACTGCCATTGTGTAGATCACAAGGCCGATGCATTAGTGATTGACACCAAGATACATCGCACAGGAAGCAAGTTCCATCGGTCGCCATCATCTCTAGCACCTAGCATCACCGTGCAACACAAAGGCCGCGCCAACATGGCCGCGGCCCACCTATTCTCACCCAAGAGCCCCTAGCAGCGCGCTGGTGCTGACGTTCTATCTGTGTAAGGTGTCCCTTTGCTGCTTATACTCAAGTACTGTGACGGTGTATCACTGCTACATTAGCGCCCAAGCCGCTTTCATATAATGCAATTGCTCTATGATGACCCAGCACCCTACTCTACCAACCAAAAAAGAGAAAGGCATACGGTATGCCTTTCTCTTGGGTATAGAGACGCTGCAGTGCAGTGCTCTAGTTCTTGCGGCTCTTGACGAACCAGAAGCTCCCGGCGCCAATGCCACTGGCTGCGAGTGCAGCAACGAGCCATACGCTGTCACCGGTGTCAGCGAGAGCTGGACCTTCGTGCTTAGCAGGAGCGGCAGCCTCTGCTGCTGGTTTAGCTGCAGGTGCTGGGTTGGCTGCTGGTGCTTGCTCTGCAGCCGGAGCCGGCTCTTCTGCTGGTGCAGGTTCTACAGCTGGCTCAGCTGGGGCAGGTGTAGCTGGAGCTGGGTTGGCAGGCGCAGGATTTGCAGGCGCGGGCGTCGCAGGCGCAGGGGTAGCTGGAGCAGGATTTGCTGGGGTCGGAGTCGCAGGTGCGGGCGTCGCTGGAGCGGGTGTAGCTGGTGCTGGAGTGGCCGGAGCAGGTGTAGCGGGCGCAGGATTGGCCGGAGCTGGGTTAGCCGGTGCAGGATTTGCGGGCGCAGGGTTAGCTGGTGCTGGGTTGGCCGGAGCTGGCTGCACAACTGGCTTGTCCTTAGCTGTTGCTGTGTTGATGTTGCCACCGTTGAGTGCTGCAGCGAGGCGTGCACCGTCGTCTGACATAACAACAGCCGACCACGCACCGGTAGCAGCGCTATCATTTTCCATCCAGGTGACACCACCATCGTCTGAGGTGTAGACCTTACCACCGTTGACTGTCGCGGCGAGTTTCATACCATCGGCTGAGCTAGCGATCGATGCCCACTTCTGAGTGCCAGCGGCTGCTTGCTCTGTCCAGGTGACACCGCTGTCTGTCGAGGTGTAGACAACGCCGTCGGCAACAGTCGCAGCAAGCTTGGTGCCGTCAGATGAGCTAGCGATCGATGTCCACTTCTGAGTGCCAGCGGCTGCTTGCTCTGTCCAGGTGACACCGCTGTCTGTCGAGGTGTAGACAACGCCGTCGGCAACAGTCGCAGCAAGCTTGGTGCCGTCAGATGAGCTAGCGATCGATGTCCACTTCTTCGCACCTGGGTTGGCTTGCTCTTTCCAGCTTGCGCCAGAGTTGGTGGAGGTAAATACCCCACGGTTGGTTGCCACAGCGGCGAGCTTGGTGCCATCGGCCGAGCTAGTAACAGACACCCAGTCACCAGCAGCTCCTGGAAGACCATTTTTCGTCCAGGTAGCACCTGAGTCATTCGAGGTGTACATGTAGCCACCCCATTGGTAAAAGGCAGCGATCTTGCTACCATCAGCCGAGCTAGCAAGAGCCGTCCACTTTTGCGGAGTGGTAAGGCCAGTTATTGGTCGTTCCTCCCAAGTGACACCACTGTCTGTCGAGGTGTAGACATTCCCGACATTCACTGCTGCGACGAGCTTGGTGCCGTCTGCCGAGCCAGCCATTGCCGACCAGTTCTTTGTGCCAGAGCCAGCTTGGTCCTTCCAGGCTACCTCTTGGGCAGCACGTGTAGGCTGGGCAAACAATGCCACCATGGCAGCTACCGCCACCAGGCACCCAGCCTGAGATACACGCGTCAGTGTTCTCCATTTATTATGTTTTGCTTGCCTGAGTTCCCTCATGCAATAACCCTCCTTTTTGTTGTGAAACACAACACCTTAAATATAACGTTCGCATTATATCATTATTACGCTTATGGTAACAAGAGGGTAATTGGGCCTGAAATAAACAAGCCTTCTGCCCTAGACCCCAGGAATTCACCATCGTTATCTGTATGTAGAAAATACATCACTCTGTGGAAATATTGTGGAGAAGTATACTATATTTCCTCAGTATTTTCTTGCAACCACTGTGCGATGTGCACGATATCCCAATGATCGGTGGCAATCTGCACTGCTATATTCTCAAGTTCTTGGGGTGCCGCTCGCAACCAGACATCATTGCGTAATAAAAATACTCCAGTTAGTGTTACTGCAGTCCGTTTATTCCCATCTATAAACGGATGGTCAGCGATGCAATGACGGAGATACACTGCTGCTTTTTTATGCACCGATCCATAGAGCTCACGACCAAACAACACTGCCTGTGGTGTAACGACGAGTGACGCAAGTGCCTTCGCGTCGCGCAGACCATGCGAGCCACCATAGTCCGCAATCACCCAATAATGTAATGCTTGAATCTCATCCGTCGTTAGATAGCGCATCATCGGTCAGCCAAATTCTTCAGCGTTTCACCATACTGCTGCGTGAATGTTTCGTAGTCACGCCGCACTTGGTCAGTTGCTGGTTGCACTGGTGCATGAGCAGAACTCACCGTATCAACCACAATACGCACTTCATCCCCCTCCTGCCAGCCAAGCGCCCGCAGCTGCTTAGCCGGCAGCGTCACGCCACGGCTCGAGCCGATTTTGATGATCTTTTGGATTGTGGTAATCGTCATAGGCTCATTATAACAAAATTGGAATAAGCATGTCACGCGACAATTAATCGTGTCGATCTCGTGCTATATACTTAATGTGTGGTTGATCTGAGTATTACTAGCAGTCCCCCAATATGGCGAAGCTTTACCGCTTGAATACGACGAGTTATATGCATGATTTTATTATACCTCTATAATAGTTTAGCGGAATCGACCCTCCTGGATGAGACAGTCCACTTATGCTCGCTCCGTGACAGATGCAAAAGTAGTGCTTATATAGCAAGCTACAAATACTACCAGCCACATCACAAGCGAGACAACGCCTACTGCTGAGCTAGCCAACAGTGAACTCCCACCAACGACCAGAAGCAACATAACTTGCGAGAAGCCATTAAACGTCCCATGCAGCACGGCAGCAAGCCACACACTTCGGGTTCGCTCAACGACAAAACCAAGCACAAGCGACATCACCACACAAAATCCAATGAATAACACCGACCCCTGAAGCGCATTCGCTGTGCCGTAGTTATACCCTAGAGCAATCAGCGGAATATGCCACAGCCCCCACAGCACGCCAATCGTCACATATTTCTTGCAAAATGGCCGTCCAGCAAATGCCTGCGCAAGGTAACCACGCCACATGATCTCCTCTGTCATCGCAAAGATTGCATTTACCGTTAGCCCGGCCATCAATGCACCGACGATACCAAGCGGCAGCATGACAAGCGGTGTTGGTGGCATATTCATCGCGCTAGTATCGACCGATGCGCCGATGAGCTTCTCGAGGTTATGCACCAAGTGTTCATTCGTCGTCGCTAGGTGACCAAACGTCTCTGGCCATAGCCAGCCAAGAATCACAACAGAACCAACCATCAATGCCGCCCAGGCCAAGAATAGCCCAGCGACCAATGCATACTTCTTCACGGTGATATGCTTCAATGATAACAACACACGAAACGGCACTGGTATGCCAAGCATAAATCGACTCAGTAAGAGCGTATACAGTGGTACCGGCATATACAAAACCGCGATGTACGCCAAGCGCAATGCTAGCGCTACCGGCGGCGCGCTACTGCTTGTCGCAGCTACAACCGCCCAGTAGCCGCCTCCGGCGAGTGCCGTCACGAGAAAGAGGGTGATGAGTACTTTGTTGCGATGCTCTTTTTAATGAGAGGGAGTGAATTGTATGTTTTTTCTGTCGTGTTACTCATATGTATACACCTAGCCTTTTGTGATTTTGTTCGTATGAGGTGATTATACCACCTTGAAGCTTTTTTCGCTATTTACTTATATAGATAATTGTCCACCATAACTAGATTAGATCATTTGCTTTATTCTTCTATCGCCGCTACAATAGAGCTATTAAGACGAAAAGGTTCCGAACGGTTAATTGCCTAAGGACCCTTTTCTTTTTCTATATTTGCGCCAGACGGCTAACTTACTACCTCAAGCTATACAACCGCCATTTCCTTCCTCATTACCTGGATTTGCCACTGGCGTTCGTGGGTGATAGCGGCCCTATCGCCGGGATAAAGGAGATTGATGACCTTGATGGCATAGTCGCTAGCCACCATGGCGTGCTCCGGCATGTGACCGGTGCCGATGTGATTCACTTACTGTAGTATATCTATCCAACACTCAATACCCTCTTGGCCACTCATTACTTTACTGATCTCAGTGGCTTTATATAAGAAGTTTTGGCAATCAATGATCATACCAAAAACCTCGACGGGGACTGACCCAAGTCGAGACACTATAAAGTTATATTGGTAAAGAAACACATCTCAATCAAGGTTTATTGTGTAACTTTACTATACAGTTGTTGCCACTGCCTATGCGCCGCATATGCCCGATCGGTCGCATCATAACCGGTGCCTTGTAGGTTGTCAGGGCTGATGAACATCACGTCATCACCCTCCTCTCCTGGCGCAAAGTCGAAGTTCTCGGGCCAAACGCGGCAATAAAAACAGATTTGATACGCATCAAGCCGCTCAATATATATCTGATCCGACGCGTCAAAAATTTGATAGCGCACATCGCCCCGGTAGCCGACCTCTTCATGCAGCTCGCGCTTTAGCGATGACTCAATCGTCTCATCATAATCCATTCCGCCACCAGGCAAATCCCAAAACGGCCGATCAATTTCTTTGACAACCAAGATCTGCCCAGCGTCGTTATATATTAATGCTTTGAGGGAGATGCGGTAGAGATAATCGTGGCGAACTATTCCGTCTGCATTTTGCGTAATGAGGTGTCCGTTGGTATTTTTTGGCATGAGAGAAATTATAGCATACTTATTTCTTTCTCGCTATTTGCTTATATTCCTCTTCTTGTTGTGATGAAACTACTACGACGAAGTACCGAACTGTCAGTTATCTAGCTTGTGTTGCATCTATCAAGTACGTTGATGACTCATTGCCACCAGTTACACCCGAGGTGATTCAGACAGACACCGCGTGGCATGGCGAAAGCCGATTCGCCTATCGCCCTCTTTGATAGCTTGGAGCAACAGCGTCACACAGCCGTTGTTACCCCATAAAACATACGGAGCATACAGAGACTGCTCTGGTGCCTTGCAGTATGCTCCATAGACTTGATAGCCCGGTGCTTGTGACTCTCCTTCGATAATCCGACTCAGCTCAGCAGTTAGAGCTTCTGCGATGGTTTGGCTGTCGTAACCATACCGCTTATAGAGATTCGGGTCTTTATCTAACGGAGATTGATTCTGCCCTTCTGTAGCTACTACATCAAGACTTTTCGCATGCATCTGATCGGGGTTTTGCTTCTGCTCAAGCTTACGAAGAAAAGGAAACGGAATCCCTCCAACCGAAAGGCCTGGAATAATAGTCACGTTCAGTGTTGGATCGGGCTTTCTATTATTTTCCGGTGACTGCTGACCGCTCCGACCTATGAGCGCAGCCGCCACCTGCGAGAGCGCCTGTTCGACCGACAGCTCAGGCTCTTCTATATCGGCCCACCAGTCTAGCTTGTGGATTTTCTGGTAGCTCATCCCTCGAAATCGAGGCTCTTGCCTACCAGCAATAACACTTGCCGTACAGGGGATGCCATCAGGGCTATAAAAAACCGCTGTATCCTTTGGAACTGTATTAAATTTTGGCCACACATCATGGGATAGACTCCTGCGGACATGTAGGCCATATATCGTTCGCTTCATATCGTGTGTTGTATCAATTTGCTGCCGCAACGGGTTATTCTCGATGCTATCATCTTCCATCGCTCGCCGAAAGGCTTGCTCCCATAGCTTGCGGCTAAGATTATACGGCGTTACAACAACACGTGGGTCATCCTCACGCTCTTTGAGTTTTTCATACCGATGAGCCAGACGCAAAAGTCCTCTGCTGGCACTCATGCCAAGCGGCGCGCAGCTTTTTAGCCCCATCTCGTGATATGGTTGGCCCGTTGCATAGCTAATGATGCGAGATGTCGATCGCAGCGCCTGAAGGAAAGACTCGCCAAATTCCCGATATTCTTCCTTATCAAAGATCTCGCTCTTCGCTTCCTCAACGAACGAGATCTCACCGCGCCGATCTAGAGACAGCAGCCTCTCTTGGGACTGCTTTGGCACCTCAATATACACACCCTTTTTTGGAATGATAAATTCCGTCTTTTCACCTGTTACTGAGTATATGTGTGACTCCCAACCACTCGGGATAGATTTCTCTCCGTTCATCAGTCGCTCCTTCTATTTATAATTCAATTACCGTTTTTGCATAGTATATTGCAATTGTAGTGTTTCGGCAATAAGCGGACGTACTACCGCTATACTAGCTTATCGACGACAACCCGCCTCTGCTCCGTCGTATCTCGCTCACGTACCGTCACCGTACCGTCCTCCAGCGTCTGGAAGTCGATGACTACGCAGTGCGGGGTGCCGATTTCGTCTTGGCGGCGGTAGCGTTTGCCGATGTTGCCGTTGTCATCCCACATCACCCGGCCAGGGTTGGCTTTGGCGAGGCTCGCGTAGACTTCGCGGGCTTTTTCCACCAATTCTGGCTTGTTCTTCAGCAGTGGCGATACAGCAAACTTGACTGGTGCTAAGTGCTCTGGCAGTGCCAGGTACACTCGCTTTTCGCCATTTTGCTCGTCCTCGCGGTAGCTACTGGCCAGCACTGCCATCAGCGCCCGCTCAACGCCGAAGCTGGGCTCAATGACATGTGGCACAAATTTCGTATTCGTTCCCTTAACGGTGTATTCCATGCTCTTGCCGCTGGCTCGCTGGATGTTCATCAGGTCAAAATCGGTCCGGTAGGCGATGCCCATCAGCTCTTCGCGACCGATCGGATAGTCGTATTCGATGTCAATCGTCTTTTTGCTGTAATGTGCCCGATCCTCTGCCGGCACGTCCAGCTCGTGAATATGCTCCTGTCTAAGGCCCAGTTCTGCCAAGAACGCATGCGTGCTGGCGAGCAGCTCATCAAACGCCTCTTGCCAATGCTCAGGGTTCACGAAATATTCGATCTCCATCTGCTCAAACTCGCGGCTGCGGAAGACGAAGTCGCGCGGCGCAATTTCATTACGAAACGCCTTGCCCTGCTGAGCAATACCAAACGGTAGGTTCGGGTAAAAACTGTCGACGACGTTTTTGAAATTAGTGAAGATGCCTTGAGCGGTTTCCGGGCGAAGATATACAAGACTTGCATCCGGTTTTTCGTAATCTACAAGCTCCCTTGTCTCTACAGCGTCTCCATATTCTGGATCTATATTTGAAGCATAATGAACAGTCGTCGTATCAACCGCTCCTATATGAGTACGAAACATCATATTAAAAGTCATTGATTTTGAGAGCGGATTACCATCCGGGCTTTTGATGCCACGCTCGGCAATCACCGCATCCATCTGCTCCATGGTCATACCGTCCGCGTCAACGCCATTATCCTTGAGAATATGATCAGTGCGGTAACGGCGGTGATTGACCATGTCTTCGCACAACGGATCGACAAAAGTATCCACATGCCCACTCGCCTTCCACACCTTCTGATTCATCAAAATCGCTGCATCGACGCCGTACATGTCGTCACGCTCGTCGACGAATCTGCGCCACCATAGGTTCATAATATTACGCTTCAGCTGCACACCCAGCGGGCCGTAGTCCCACGTGCCACTCAGGCCGCCATACACGTCCGACCCCTGGTAAATAAAACCACGGCGCTTGCACAGGCTAATAATTGCTTCCATTGTTACGTTGCTCGTTGCGCTACTCACACGCGTCCTTTCTCCGCGTTGGCAACGCGGCAGCTTCATGATTGGTTCTTTGGTATTATTATAGCATTTTCCTGAAGTGGGGTGTGTCTTATGGCCAAGCACGGCATTGATACCTTCATCTCAATAATCTCACGCTCTACCCCCAAGCAACTTACCGAACAAGAAAATATATGGAGGCCAGCGATCAAACAGATGGAAGAGTGCTGTGCATAATCTGGCCGGAACATTTTCGGTGCAGTGAGTTGCTAGGGGGTGGCAGAGAGGATCTTGCAATCCAAGCTATAGCATTACACCTCAGCATGCTGCCGTGCTACCAGCCAACACTCAGGCAGGATGGCCAGCACACCACCGACCTGTCCTACCACTGTGGGTGGGCACGTGGCGAGCAGGCGGAGCAGCTTGATGTGCGCCGCGGTGATGTCGCCTTGGTCGCTGAGGCGCAGGCCACGTTCTGACCCGTCATACATATACCGCCGCTCAGGGTGGAGCGGCTGGCCCAGCACATCGCGCACTAGGTTAAGCTCGTAGCCCTGCAACGCTGCATAGTGGATAGCTAGCCAGGCTTGAGTAAGCATGACGGGTACGCTAGGCTGATTGAGCCCCTCATATACCAAGCGCAGTACCTCATACCACGCTGGCTCGTCCAGCATGCGGCTAGCTTGTGTCACCAGTTGGATAGCGGCATAGCCAGCTTGCAGGCGGTCATAATCGGCCACGATTGTCTGATAATACTTCGTCAGGCGGGCCTGCGTTAGCACGCCCAGCTCACTGCGCCCCTGACGGATGACGACATCGCTAATCGCAAAGAGCTCAACCGCCCCAGCTAGTCGGCTCTTTTCGCGCCGGACACCCTTGGCGATCACTGCCCGCTGCCCTTCTGGCGTGAGCAATTGCAGTACGCGGTCGGCCTCGCCATAGTTGGTGCGGCGCAGGACGATCGCTGTGGTGCGCTGCATACTCATGCCACTACCTCGCTTGGGATGTACCTGCCTAGTACGTTCGTCACGTCGCTTGGGCGCATCGTTGTTTTGTCCAGCAAGGCAACGACGCCGTAGAGCGCAAGATCGGTTAGCGTCATGTCACTCGCATTATTACTACAGATGATGATGGGGATACGCGCTGTATCGCTATACGATTGCAGCTCGTGGAGCAGCACTAGGCCATTACCCCCGGGCATGAACATATCGAGGATGATCACCGCTGGGAGTGTCTCGTCGAGCGCTGCCATGCCAGCCAATACATCGGCCGCATAGACGGGCGCCGCACCAGCCCGCCGCACCGCCGCAAGCTGCAGCTCAGCAAACCATTGATCATCGTCGATGACCAACACCCGCGGTGGCGATTGCGTCATAATAACCTCTGTTGATATACCGCCTGAAGATCGATGTAGAAGGTCGCGCCATCGCGGTGTCGAACTGCTCCAATTTGCGCCTCCATCGCGCTGGCAAATTGCCCTGCAATGTAGAGCCCTAGGCCACTGCTGCCTGGCCGGCTGTGCAGCGGCTGTGCGCTGACGCCAAGGCGTTGCTCCAATTGCTGCCAGAGCGATGGCGGAATGGCTGGGCCGTAATCGCGCACTGCTAGGCGGATTACCTGGCCGCCAGCCCGCCGAGAGAGCCGAACCACCACAGGTGCGTCGCCTTCGCCACTGTAGTGGAGTGCGTTGTCGGCGAAGTTGCACAGAATGCGCCGCAGGAGGTCGCGGTTGCCGAGTCCCACCACTGCCCGCCGCGGCACGCGTACCGTCAGGCGACGCCCCTTGGCTGCGTAGAGTGGCTGGAGCTCGGCCACGACGTCGCGCGCTACCAACGCCAGGTTGAGCGGCTCGGTGCCAAATAGCTCCTCGTGCAGGCGGGTGGATTGCGTCAAGTCGGTGGTGAGGCGCAAGGCCCGCTCGCTGGTCAGTGCCATCCGCCGGGCTAGCTCGGCCACCTCGACGGGCGACAGCCCCCCAGCCTCTAAGCTCAGCGCTAATTGCCGCAGCAGCGCCAGTGGCGACTTGAGGTCGTGTGCCGCCGCAACAAAGAGCGACGCCTCCCCCCAGGAAGCGCCGCTCATCATAACCGCATTCCCCTCCGTGCTCATACCAGCTGCATTGTAGCACAGATCGTCGCAATGTTCTATATTTATTCGTTAAATTTGATGGTTTTTATCAGGGCCTCGTAGTCGTTATTAAATACGTCGGCATCTGTCCGCACCGTGAGCGTCCGGTCGCGCATCTTTATCACCACTGCGGTGCCGCGGATATCTTTGCTAAAGTTCCCTTCCAGGCGCGTGCCCGTCAGGCCTTTATCGTTGCTCCAGGCGCTCGACTTCAGCTCGCCTTTTTTGATCTGGCTGTCGTAGTCGGCTACCGCTTTGTCGTAGATCTTCTGCTCGATGCTGATGCGAATAGCAATCTTCTGTGTGTCTGTTATTGGTGGCACGACGCGGGGGTTGAGGTACGCCTCATACGTCTTGCCACCACCCTCGCTCACATCGGTGGCTTGGTAGGCACTCCAGGTCTTGGGATAATCAAAAGTCAGGCGGCCATAGTCATCTGGCCCAACAAACTGCAGCATGGGCTGCTTCTCGCGCTCGGCAAACTTCTTCTCGTCTTCGTCTGCTTGCGTCTTCTTGGCCTCAGCTTGCGCTGCGGTAATTTTGCTATCGAGGTTGCTCTTGGCCTCGGTATAGTTAGTGTAGGCCCAGGCCGAAAACCCACCAAAGAGCACCACCAGCAGTGCCAACCCAATAATGGCAAAGGTGCTGCCACTAAGAAAACTTCGTCGTTTGTAAGATTGCTTCGTCATATCCCTATTATACTTATGCCTGGGGCGATAGACAAGAGCGGGATGAGGATTTGTCTATGAGCCAGAATCTCTTCGCTCGCGTAGGCTCCTCTCCTTACCACTTCATCCGATGGAGTGTGCAAACAGATTGCAATAATCTGTTTTCAGCCCAGCGCAAGAGGTCGACACCTGGGAGGTGTCGACCCTTATAGTGTTCCGGAGGAGGGAGTGGTAAGTAGAGAAACAAAAATAGTGCATATTTGCCATTACTGGCACTATGTGCTATTCATAAATATATGAAACGACGCTATCTCCCGACAACACCACGCAGTATTAGTCTCACCATTATCGCCGTGCTCCTCTTGGGTATACTTGGCTATGGGGTATATCGCTGGCGAGCGACGCGGATCGACTTTACCTACTTCGAGCCATCTTCCTTGCCGGCCAATGCAACGCTTGCCCAGCGGCGTCTTATCAAGGACGAGCGCAATAACGGCACATTTGTTCGCACGAAGCAGAGCTTCCGAGCAAAAGATGGCTGGTACTATACCATCACGCAGTGGTCAGGCTAGCACGCATCAGCGGGTGGTGGTCTCACGAAGGACCCACGCGTCGCCTCTTGCAACTGGGTCGAGACCCCGCATAAGCAAACCTACCGCCTGTGCTATCGCTATGCTGGAGATATGATGACTACGTATGTTGAACTCAATCGAGACACCACTTACCTCGAGCTCTCCTTTTCTCATCGCGTTGAGCAAGCAGCTATTACCACGATAATCGACTCTCTCAAGCCAGCCAGCACCCTGTGGCTGCCTGTGACGCATTCATCAAGCGAGGATTAGCAGCTAGCAGCGCCTTTAATCGCGCTCTGCTCGCACTTGGTACAGCTTATGCGCGCCTTGTTCGCGCACTGGCGTCCAGCCAGGCACAGCAAAGGCGTAGGAGATAAACCATAGGTCTGTGCCGAGGCGGGTGGCTTGCTGCTGTACATGAGCGGCCATCCGAGCGATGTCGCGCGAGTCACCAAAGGTGTAGGCGACTGTAGTGCCAGTTGGAAAGTTCGTGCGGTAGAGGTTGCCACACACCACCATCGCTTTGGTATCGCCGCGCAAACGCCAGCGCGAGAGCAAGACGAGGAGTGGGTTGAGCTCCACACCAAAGGCTCGTGCCCCCTGCTGGCGGGCAATCTTTAAGACGATGCCATCGCCCGAGCCCATATCCACCAAGTAATCCTCCGGTCCGAGGCTATAGAGCTGAGTCAGCGCCTGCTGCACATCGCGGTGGTGCGACGGCACATAAGGCGCGCCCGTCAGCGCCGTCACGCAAAACAGCAGGATGATGACGAGGAGTGCCCACCACATCATCAGGCGGCTGCATCCTCTGTGATGATGGTTACTTTGTTTTTGATCTCTGTCAAGCGCTGGTCGATCTGCTCGGCAACGCGTGCAGCCTGTTGGTAGCGTTCTACCGCCGCCTCAAGCTCAAACTCATCACTGTCAAACCACGCCAAGATCTCCTCCAGCTGCTCCATTTGCTCACGTAGTGAACGGTTATCTGCATTGCTCTGCTGGTCAGGCTGCGGCGGCGCTGATGAGCTTGCTGGTGTATTATTGGGCTGGCTATAATCCGGCGTGATTCCTTCTGCTGCAAGGGCCATTGCCAGTTGGTCGTCATCACTCAGCGTGGTGCGCTTGGCCCGAGTGCTGGGCGTGGTGGATTTCGCCTGTTTCGTTGGTTGTTTTGCGTTCGACATGGGTTACCTCCGCTGTTATCATATCGCTATACCGCTCAATGGTGATCGTCTGGCCGACGGTGGCCTGGCCACGCACCAGGGCGTAGCCACGCGCTAGGGTCGCTGTGGGGTTATACAGCCGGAGCCGGGCCTGCAGCGCTGCGCATTGCTGCTCGAGTACCTGCTGCCGCCTGACTAGCTTCACTCGAGCCTCGGCCAGCTGATGCTGCACCGCTACTTGCTCATCATCTGCTGTGGCAATAATCGTTCGCTTCATTGCCTGCAACTGTTCGGCCAGCCGCGTTCGCACTGCTGTGGCATCAGGTGTGATGAGCTGAGCAGCGTTAGTTGGCGTCACAGCCCGGACGTCGGCGGCGAGATCGGCTAATGTCTCGTCTGTGTCATGCCCTACCCCAACCACTGTTGGCACCCGGCTTGCAGCGATCGCCCGCACCAGCGCTTCGTCGTTAAAGACTTGCAAATCATCGGCGCTGCCGCCACCACGTACAATCGCCAGTACCTGTGGCACGGTTGCACGGCGGTTACAGCGCTCAATGGCGCGGATGATCCGATCGGCCGCACCAGCACCCTGGACTGGCACCGCATAGACATCGACCTGCATGCCGCCCCAACGCTGGCCAATGATCGTCATAAAGTCGGCATAGCCTGCCGCCTGGGGACTACTCACCACGGCAATGTGCTCAGGCCACTCGGGCACTGGCCGCTTACGCTCTGGAGCAAAGAGTCCTTCTGCATTCAGGCGCTGGCGTAACAGCTCGAAGTTTTTCTTAATGCTCCCCTGCCCAACTGGTCGCACCTGCTGCACGGTCAAGCTGAATTTACCGCGCGCTGTGAGCTTCGGTACGGCTTGCACTGCTACCTGCATACCATCTTCTAGCGCCACCCGGAGCTGCCACACCATCATAAAGCAGCTCACGCTGCCTGTCTCGTCCTTGAGGTCAAAAAAGACAAACTTTCCCTGGCGTACTACCATACTAGCCACCTCGCCCTCGACCGTTAGTACCGGAAATGCTCCCTCCAGCACCTGGCTCGCACAGGCGAGGAAGTCGCTAACGCTCAGTGGTGGGAGGTTTGTCGCGTCCATAGCGCATGATAGTTAGTTGATAAAATGCATAGCCAAACACCAGTGTGGTAACGATGGCGATCACGCGGTAGAGCATCGTCCCAACGATGGCCTGGCCCTGGCTTACACCCGAGAGTGCCAAGATTCCGACCATGACCGCCTCATACGCACCAGCTCCACCAGGGGTAGCAACGACCACCGCCATTGTCGTGGCCACGCCGTAGGCAATGAGAATTGATGCAGGATTAACCGACACTCCCAGCGACTGGAAGGTCATCCAGAAGGGCAAGATCTCCATAATTGTAAAGATAATACTCCAGACAAAGGGCTGCCACAGCAGTTTCTTGTCGCGCCGCAGCTCGAGGAAATCGGTATGGAGGTCGTCGCAGTAGCGCCGCACCGCAGCTTCATCCATCACTGGCTTTGTGCGCCGCAGGATGCGCCGCGCGAAGCCGTTGATTGTCAGCGTGACCTGATGCGCCGCCTTGTGGAGCCGCCGCTGGCTCGTCAGCAAATATACCCCCAGTAGCGTGATCATCGTCAAGCAAAACACCAGCCCCCCGCTCATCAGGATAATCCAGCGGTTCACTCCGCTATCGATCGTCACTATTACCACCGCCACTGCAAGGAACAGCACCACTGCCACAAAGCCCATGACATAGCGCACCATCTGAGCCATCGTCGCGCGCCCCGTCGAGACGCCGTATTTGCGTAAGCGCCAGTTGGCATATGATATACCACTCAGGCCACCACTGGGGAAGGCGTGGTTGACGAAGTTTAGCTCCAGCGACAAGCGCATCAGGGCAAAGGGGCTGACGTCGCGCACGAAGCCCTTTTGCCGCAGATATGAGAAGATCATCTCGCCCGCTGCTAAATACCCCAACGCCGCCACTGGGAAGACGGCAATCAAGACCCATATATTGACTTGTTGCAGCAAGTGCCACGCCTGGAGAAGCTCGTGCCGCGACAAGAATAGAATCAAGGCGATCAGCACAAACGTCATAATACTCAGCCAGGTGCGGAAGGACAGCTGTTTCATTTTTTTGATATATTTCTGCATAGCTACGGTATATTATACCACGAGGCAGCGAGGCGAACCTTTTCTAACGCTTTAATCAGACTGAGTACGAAAGCTTGTCGTACAAGCTCGAGAGTGGTCGGCTACCTATATCTAACATACCGTTCGTGCCGCCACCCCTCCATTCTCACTCACTTTTGCGCTATACTAGGCATATGTATATTGCGATTCTTGGCCGGCAGCCGGCCCTCGGCGTGGCGGAGCTGGAGTGTTTATATGGCGGGGCGGCGGTGCGTTGGTTTGGAGCGCAGGCCGCTACTATTACCTCTGATGCTTTCGCCTTTGAGCGCCTGGGTGGCAGCCAAAAGGCGGGCCGGGTGGTGTTAGAGCTGCGCGGTAACTGGCTGGCGGTGAGTCGGCAGATTGTCCGCCACTATAGCGCGCAGTGGCAGGGCGCGTCGCACAAGATTACGCTGGGTATGAGTGCCTATGGCTTCTCTGTTAGCGCCCGTGAGGTACAAAAGACTGGCCTTATTCTCAAGACAAAATTACGCGCAACTGGCACCAGCCTGCGCCTTATTCCTAATGCCGCTCCAGCGCTCAATACTGCTACGAGCCACCACAACAAGCTTGGCCGCTCACCCCACCACATTGAGCTGCTAGTGGTGCGAGCTCAGGATGGGCGCGTCATTGTGGCGGAGAGTGTTGGCGCGCAAAACATTTCTGCCCTGGCCGCACGCGACCAAGCCCGCCCGCGCACTGATGCCTTTGTTGGCATGCTGCCACCCAAGCTCGCCCGCATGATGGTCAATATGGCTGGGCCACTGATGCAATCCTCTCCCGCCGCCAAGCAGCCAGCGCCGCGCCCCGTGCTGCTCGATCCATTCTGCGGCACCGGCACCGTCTTGCAAGAGGCGCTCCTCCTGGGCTATGATGTGTGTGGCAGCGATCTGAACCCCAAGATGGTCAGCTATACCAGCGAGAACCTCACCTGGCTGCAGCACCGCTCTGCCGAGGCCACCCCTGGCGCGGTGCATAGCGTTACTCAAGCTGATGCCACTACCCATCAGTGGCCACTTGCCCAGCAGCTCAGCGCCGTCATCTGCGAGACATACCTTGGCCAGCCCTTCTCTGCCCCACCCGCTCCCACTAAGCTCAGTGCTGTGCGTACCACGTGCAACCATATCATCAGCCATTTTCTCACTAATCTTCGTCCCCAGCTGAGCCCTGGCACACCACTGGTTATTGCGGTGCCTGCTTGGCGCGGCAGCGAGGGACAGTTTACTCACCTGCCACTCATCACCCAGCTCGAGCACCTGGGCTACCGGCGCCGCCTACTTCAGCACATCCGCCCCACCGACCTCTGTTATTACCGCGAGAATCAGGTAGTAGCGCGGGAGTTGTTGGTGATGGAAGCAATGAAATAACCTTGGGGTAAAATCTCATTCTGGTCATCGAGTAATACACATACTTCCTTCTACATGCTAGCAGTTTCAATAGGCAAGAACCTCAGCATGACATAGCTGAGGTTCTTTATGTGAATCTAATACTACAGAACTATTGATGACTATTCTCTTTTGTATCCATTACATTGATGGCTTTCTCCACCTCTTGCTGGGCAACCTCAAGATCACGAGGATTAATACTTTCCAAGAGTACCAAGACAGACCGCAAACTGGTCGCAGTGCCTGTTGATATACCTTCCTGTACAACGAGGTTCTCTAGCTTACATGTTACAATGCTAAGTACATCTGGAGCAACGCGGAGTGTTTCCGCTACGCGCTTGAGAGCCTTTTTTTGCTCTTTCTTTTTGTTTTCTTCTGCTATCTGAGCAGGCTGCTTTAGTGCTTCAATACGACCATGAAGCGCTGCACGTATATCTTCCGGAGTTGATGGCGCAGCTGGCGCTGTCGGTTCACGAGGATCAGCCACTTCTCTTAGGCTTGCTCGAAGCGCATCTGCAGCAGACACACGATCGCCTTGTGGAGTGCTGCCCTCCCCTTGCCCCAACGGCAAATCACTCTCAGCATCCCGATGCGCTGCAAGCCATGCCAAATCTGCCCCAGTGTCTGAACTGCCACTCGGTCCACTGTCTCGATATGGCCACTTATCCTGTGGCCCAAATCCTCTCGGCCCTTCATGTCCTGCCATCATCACTCCTTTTCATATCATTTATTGTATCTGTAGTATAGCTAATTATACCACCATAGTGCTAACTATCCAACGCTGCTCAGTTAGTGCTACAGCATATCTGCGTCACCGTCGATGTTTTATCCTCTTTTTGTTATGCCTGCAGCTCAAATGCCTTACTCGCTTGCGCACTCCTCTTGCCATTCTCTCCTCTCGTTATAGTGGTTGGTATTCTTACGGCTGCTATTCAATCCACGCCGCTTGACTTCGCCCACGCCCTCACGTATAATCGTATAGATTGTTTATATTAGCTAAAGGAGTGATATGTCAAAAGTCAAAGCAGGTGGCTCAAGCAAGAACGTCCATAATAACGCTGGGGCGCGCCTTGGCGTCAAGCGCTTCGGTGGCCAGCAGGTCAATGCTGGTGAGGTCCTCGTTCGCCAGACAGGCGCTACAAAAATTGCCGGCCCTGGCACGTACATGAGCCGCAACTACACCATCCACGCCGCTCACAGTGGTGTTGTCAGCTTCAAGAAGGTCAAGAAATCTACCTTCACTGGCAAGACCCAGCCACGCACCCAGGTGTGTGTCAGCGCAGCGTAAGTGTTTTATAGTGCACATGCAAAACCACCTCATAGCCGAGGTGGTTTTCTTGTTTTTAATAATACCCCTAGTAGGCTTGGTGTATGCTATCGATAAGTATGCTATGCTCATACTATTCAGTATTTAGCAATAACACGCTCTGTCCTAAAAGATAGCCGAACCAGCCCCTTATTGCTTTACGCGTCCAAGTACCCGCTCCACGAGGAGGCTATTATCCACCTCTGTATCACTCGCTTTTGCTGCCACGCTCCCGACTAATTGGCGCGCACTATCCCCGCTGAGATACTCATACGTATCGTCTCTTTGGGCGGGCAGTATCTCTGTTTGTTGCTCTTGGCTGCTGGTAGTCGCATGTGGTATCAGTAGCGGGCTGCAGCCTACCATCCTTCACCATCACACCATAGGCTTTTTGCAGATATGCATTAGTGAAGTCGATGTTTTGCTCTTGTAGCACCGCGAGTGGCACGCATTTCTCGAGCTTGTCGATGTTGCTTCGGTGGACTGGCTTAGTCATCCGCACTAGAGCCACGTCATTTTCGTCAATGATCTCTATATCAATCCACCCCTTGTCGAGCTGGCCACTGCTGCGCAATACATTCCACTGGTGGTGTGGCGCATCTTGGCGCTTGGGAATAATATGTGTATCGGGATGGATTGCACGCTCTTTTGGTGTGCCGTCCGTTGTGATTGGCTGCGTCAAGAGATGCTCCTGTCGTGGTGAAAGTGATGCCGAATATTTTTCCGTCATCTTCTTATGATACCACGAAATAATGTTAAGGAGAAATCACTCAGAAGCAAGGGCTTGCTGCACGCTTTGTTCGACAGTCCTCTAGCCTCTGTTATTCTTGGCTCATGCCCAGGTGATACTTAATACGGGCCACTACGTCGCCAATCATCACTTGCGACTTGACGAGGTAGTCATCCACCCCTAGCTGCTTAGCCCGCTCTTTATCCTTGGGCTGACTCAGTGCTGTCAGCATGATAACACGGACGTTGGTAGTGTCTGGGGTGTTACGCAAGATATCGAGCACGTCGAAGCCGCTGATCTTAGGGATCATCACATCAAGCAAGATCAGATCAGGCCGAACATCGACCACTGCCGAAAGTGCATCTTCGCCATTGTGCACTTCGCTCACCGCAAAGCCCTCCAGTTCTAGCCGCGAGCGATACACTGCCAGCAGCGCGGTGTCGTCTTCTACTAAGAGAATTTTCTTTCGTCTGTCCATATGCCTTTATGGTAGCGTAGATACAAGGCAAATACAATACTTTTAGCGAACAATTGTTTGCATTTTGTTGGATATATGTCTATTCTGCGAACTTTTGCAGTGCGCTATCAAGCTGTGGGTCGCGGCCAGCATTACGATCATCGGTGCTCATTTTGACCTCAGTATCTGGCGCAATACCCCCCTGCGAGATATTGCGGCCACTTGGGGTATACCAACGTGCTACGGTGATTTTGAGTTTACGGCCGTCGGGTAGGTCAAATAGCTGCTGCACCGTGCCCTTGCCGAAGGTTTTTTCGCCGAGTAATGTCGCCGCTTTGTGGTCGTGTAGTGCCCCCGCTACGATCTCACTAGCACTGGCGCTATTGCCGTTGACGAGGACAGTTGTCTTCATCCCCTTGAGCAGTGCCTGGCCGCTACTGTGCACAGTGTCGCGCACGACGTCGCCAGACTTTTCTACTACCACAACCTTGTTCTCAAGCCACAGGCTTGCGACCTCGCGAGCAGCCGTTACATAGCCACCGCCGTTGTCGCGTAGGTCAAGTACTACAGCCCGCACCCCCTGCTGGACGAACTGCTCTGCCGCTTGGCGCGCAAGTCGGCCAGTTTGGTCATCAAACCGGGTAATGGTGAGGATCCCTATGCCATCGCGAATCTGGCTACGCACACTGGCGTCACTTACCTTGGCCCGGACGATGGTATATTCCTCGGTCGATTCCTCACGCTGCATCACGAGCTTGACGGTTGTGCCAGCCTCGCCCCGCACTTTGCTGGCCACTACCTCAGAATTCTGTCCTTCCACCGATTGGCCATTAATACTGCGGAAGATATCGCCAGCCCGCAGGCCTGCTTTGGCTGCTGGTGAGTCATCGACGACGCGCACTACTGTTGGATGGTTGCCCCGCGATGCAATCTCCACGCCAATACCGCTCACTTCGCCATTAAGGCTGCGGTCAAACTGCTCAGTCTCTTGCTTGTCCATGTAGGTCGTGTAGGGGTCACCAGTAGCTGCAGCTAGGCCACGATTAGCGCCATCGATCAGCTTGGTATCGTCTAGCTTACCATCATATTCTGCTTTGAGCTTGCGATAGGTCTGCTGCACGCTGCTCAAGTCAATGCTATCGGCTGACACCTTGAGGCCAAAGACTGGTGCAATTGCCGCATAGAGTTTGTCGGCGTACATCCCTGCCACAAAGCCAGCCCCCAGTAGCAGCACCGCCACGAGCAAGGCCGTTAGCTGCGAGATAGTCAGCTTTTTTGGTTCATCATAGTCATATTTCGAGCGGCTCGCGCTCGCCGTGTCACTCCGTACCATACTATGGTATTATACTACGCCAGGCGACGCGGCAAAAGAGTACGAAGATACCATCTACCCTCGTGCTCTATCGCTCTCTATTTCACCCTTCACGTTCAGTTATTTCTTTTATATCTATCTTCATATATTCTCCTTTTCTATCTCTATATATCTATACATCTCTTTCTCTCTATTTCTCTATCTATATCTATACTTATCTCTTTATCCTTATCTTTCTCTATTTCTATTTATCCATTTCCTTATCTTTATATTTCTTTATTTAT
>ERZ773059.46-NODE-46-length-55791-cov-13.752386_pt1 | contig 55791 bp, 47 predicted proteins | sample MGYA00580514_ERZ773059 | MGnify/ENA primary metagenome ERZ773059 (study PRJEB29015, sample SAMEA2737981) | human oral metagenome | biome: human oral; feature: human-associated habitat; material: dental | place: China | collected 2056 ...
GTGAAAAGGTGAAAGGGTGAAAAGGTGAAAGGGTGAAAAGGTGAAAAGGTGAAAAGATGGCTGTGCCAGCCAACTTGTTAGCTAAACTACCTACCATGACAATTCGTTAACTCGCCTACTTGTTAACCAAACTTTTCACCTTTACTCATCTACTTGTTTACCAGACTGCTCTTCTTGTCTGCTCGTTAACTGGCTGCCTCATCAACTGCTTAGCTTGCCGGTTCTCCAACAATTCACCCACTTTTCAGTGCGAATAAGCATAATCGCCATCCACCTAAATCCAAATCTAGACTTAGGCTTTAAGGCAGATATTGCACGTTTGAAAGGTTGTTTTGATTATTGCTCAGCGCAACTGCCTGTGGCTTTTAACGCGTAAGCTTTCGTTGGATAACCTTTCCCAGCAGCGGTAGCTTTTGACTTCGTTTGTTGAAAACCCGGCGCATGTCGTTGAGTTCATTGAAAAGCGAGGCGGCAATAGATTGGAAGGCGTTGGGTTCTCGTAACGACTTGTCGGCATCGGGGTTTACAATCACATTAATACCTTTTTCTTTTAGAGACACAACAATGTCTTTGCCAGCCTCAACTGGGTCGCCGTCAAAATGTATTACGCCCTCGTTCTTTCTGTGTATCTTTAGTTCTTTGCATCTGAAAGTCTTTATCTTCGAGTTCTTGTCGAGGGTCTTGTTAAACATGTCGAGACTAATTTGCGGCGCATCAAGCAAATCGAAAGGCTCCATAATGATAACGTCTAGCAATCCGTCGCTCATTGATGCCCTAGGCGCAATGTAGGCATTGTTGCCATATTGCGAGGCATTGGCACACGAAATAAGGAAGGCCTTGTAGCGATGCACGCCCGTTTCGTCTTCTATCTCGTAGGTTTCGGGCTGATACTTCAACCCCTCACGCAGAATGTTTTCGGCGTATGTGACGGGGCCGCGCTTACCTGCTTGGGCAAATTTTTTGCTAACAAAGGCATCGAAACCCATGCCGCAGGTACAAAAAAAGTAGTGTTCGTTAATCTTCCCATAGTCAAGCCTATGTATTTCGCATGTGTTTATCAGCTGCAAACATTTCTTAACGCCCATAGGCAACATTAAATGGCGAGCCAATCCGTTGCCCGATCCACGGGGAATGATGCCCAATGCCGTGTTAGACTCGACAATGGCGCGTGCCACCTCGTTAACGGTACCATCGCCACCAATGGCCACCACCACGTCTATACCTTGTTCTTTGGCCTCGGTGGCTATCTCGCAAGCATGCCCTGCATACTCGGTGGTTCGTATTTCGTAGTCGAAAAGTTCCTTATCGATGTATTTATCAATTGCTTCGGGAATGCCTTTTTTACTTCCCGACCCCGATATGGGGTTCATGATGAACACAATTTTCTTTTTCATTCCGTTTTGTTTATGGTTTTCAGATAGGGTTTAACTTTACTTTAAAGGCGTTGCCCAAGCCTAATTGCAAAGATAATAAAAAATATTTGATAACAGCACGTAACCGGCGAAAAACGTTTTAAATGCCGATTTCTTTCAAAATATAGGCGTTTTGCTGTATTTTTTCGTACCTTTGCAGTCTGATAAACAAAAAAATAGTTCTTTTACCTATTTAGAAATGGGACAATTACAAGAAAGATACAAGGCTTATCGTGAACCGCAAAAATATATTCAAGCGGGTGTCTATCCCTATTTTCGCGAGATAACAAGCAAACAGGGAACCGAGGTAGAGATGGATGGACATCATGTTTTGATGTTTGGTTCGAACGCCTATACCGGGCTTACTGGAGACGAAAGGGTGGTGAAAGCCGCTAAAGACGCGCTAGACAAGTATGGCTCTGGCTGTGCCGGAAGTCGATTTCTTAACGGGACATTAGACTTACACGTGCAATTGGAGAAAGAATTGGCCACGTTCGTGCACAAGGACGATACGCTATGCTTCTCTACGGGTTTCTCGGTTAACCAAGGTGTGCTGGCTATGGTGGTTGGAAGAGGCGACTATATTATTTGCGACGACCGCGACCATGCTAGTATTGTAGACGGAAGGCGCTTGTCGTTTGCCAAACAACTGCACTACAAGCATAACGACATGGAAGACTTGGAGAACATCCTCAAGTCGCTACCTTACGAGGCTGTAAAGCTGATTGTTGTAGACGGCGTGTTCTCTATGGAAGGCGACTTGGCCAAACTTCCTGAGATTGTGGCCTTGAAACATAAGTACAACTGCTCGGTTATGGTGGACGAGGCGCACAGCCTTGGCGTTTTTGGTGACCACGGACGTGGTGTTTGCGATTATTTCGGCCTTACCGACGAGGTGGATCTTATCATGGGAACATTCTCAAAGAGCCTTGCATCCATCGGTGGCTTTATTGCATCAGATGCCGATACCATCAATTACCTACGCCACACGTGCCGTTCGTACATCTTCAGCGCATCTAATTCGCCAGCTGCAACGGCAGCAGCACTTGAAGCATTGCACATTATTCAGCAAGAACCCGAACGTATCGAAAGACTTTGGAACGTCACGCGCTATGCCCTGCGCCGTTTTAGAGAGGAAGGCTTTGAAATTGGTGAGACCGAAAGCCCTATCATTCCGCTCTACGTTCACGATGTAGAGAAGACTTTTCTTGTAACTAAGCTGGCCTTCGATGCGGGCGTTTTCATCAACCCCGTTATACCGCCAGCATGTGCTCCGCAAGATACGCTAGTGCGTATGGCATTGATGGCAACGCATACGGAAGAACAAGTAGAACGTGGCGTACAAATACTAAAAAAGATATTTGTTGACTTGGGTATCATAAAAAGTTAAACAAATGTTTGCAGTACTCAACAAATAATAGTACCTTTGCAACCGCAAAACAGCAACAGGTTTTGCGACTCGGGGTGTAGCGCAGCCCGGTAGCGCTCCTGGTTTGGGACCAGGCGGTCGCAGGTTCGAATCCTGTCGCCCCGACAAAAACGGCCAATCACACAATATGTGATTGGCCGTTTTTGTTGGTATTATGCCTGTTTTTAGGCGTTGATGTAGCTGTCTTTAAATCCAAGGAAGTAGAGAACGCCGTCTAGTCCGATGGTATTGATAGATTGCTGGGCATTGGCCACAACGCGCGGTTTGGCATGGAAGGCTATGCCAAGACCTGCCTCTGAAATCATGGGCAAGTCGTTTGCTCCGTCGCCAACGGCGATGGTCTGCGCAAGATTTACTTTTTCTACTTGCGCAATAAGTTTCAACAGCTCGGCCTTACGATGTCCGTCTACTATTTCTCCCACATAATTGCCAGTGAGTTTCCCGTTGTCGTCAACCTCCAACTCGTTGGCATATACGTAGTCGATGCCGTATTTGTGTTGCAGAAATTCGCCAAAATAAGTAAATCCACCGCTTAATATGGCTATTTTGTAGCCATATCGTTTCAGTACCGACATCAATCTGTCTACACCTTCGGTAATAGGCATGTGTTCGGCAATGTCTTTCATCACCCCAACATCAAGGCCTTTGAGCAGTGCAACGCGTTTTCTGAAACTTTCCTTAAAGTCTATCTCGCCTCGCATAGCACTCTCGGTAATAGCTTCTACCTTATCTCCAACGCCTGCACGCATGGCTAATTCGTCAATACATTCTGTTTGGATGAGGGTTGAATCCATATCAAAGCATATCAGGCGGCGCATGCGGCGGTACATGTCATCCTTCTGAAACGAGAAGTCGATACCCATTTCGGCCGAGAGGGTCATTAGTTGTTTCTGCATGGCCGAGCGGTCTTGTGGAGTTCCTCGCAACGAAAACTCAATGCAAGCGCGCACATTCTTGTCGGGGTTCATAATGCTGATGCGACCCGTTAACCTAAGAATGGAGTCGATGTTAAATCCTTGCGACGATATGACCTTTGTGGCTGCCTCAATCTGTTTGGCCGAAAGGCTACGGCCAATAAGAGTAAGTATATAGCGATTTTTACCTTGTCCGTGAACCCAATCTTCGTATTGCTGGTCGCCAATGGGTTCAAAGCCGATGTGCACGTTCAATTCGGTGGCCTTAAAGAGAAGTTCTTTCATTACTTGGCCAGAGTGTTTGTCGTCGATACGTATAAGCACCCCCAACGACAGCGAGCTATGAATGTCGGCTTGCCCGATGTCTAATATCTGTGCATCGTAACGCGCTAGGATTTTCATTACAGAGGCGGTTAGTCCCGGTCGGTCTTGTCCTGTAATGCGGATAAGTATCTGTTCTTCCTTGTTCTTTTTCGTGTTCATAAGCCTTAGTCTCTTAGATAGTCTTTCGAAATCATGTCGTAATACAGCGCTTCAAGCTCGCCAAGGGTGAGCTCTTGCAGTGCATGTTCTATTTTGCATACCAATTCGTCGCGCCGAAACTCGTCGGACGAATGGCCGAATGTGGTGAATGTTTTTGCCATGTGTAACTTTTTACAAAGGCAAAGATACGCATAAATAACGAAATGCGCACAATGCCGACAGTTGTTTTGCAGGTACGCATATAGAAAGAAGTGGATTAGAGCCTAGCTCCAACCCACTTCTTACATTATTGCAGCGTGCAAAGCGTTAGCTTAACGTCTGCATTATTATTCCCATTCGATGGTCGAAGGCGGTTTCGACGATATGTCGTAACATACGCGGTTAACGCCTTTCACCTTATTGATAATCTCGTTAGACACCTTAGCCATGAAGTCGTAGGGAAGGTGAGCCCAGTCGGCGGTCATGGCATCGGTACTAGTCACGGCGCGTAGGGCCACAGGATGGTCGTAAGTACGTTCATCGCCCATTACGCCTACACTGCGAACCGACGATAGCAGAACCGTTCCGGCCTGCCAAATCTTGTCGTATAGTTCTTCGCCGTCTTCGCAAATGTAGTTGTGCATGTTCTCAATGTAGATGTCGTCTGCCTCTTGTAGGATGCGTACCTTTTCGCGTGTGATGTCGCCAAGGATACGAACGGCAAGCCCAGGACCGGGGAAGGGGTGGCGTTTGATAAGTCGTTGGGGCATTCCCATTTCCAAACCAACGCGCCTAACCTCGTCTTTGAACAGCCATTGCAGGGGTTCGCATAGTTGCAAGTGCATCTCCTTGGGCAGTCCGCCCACGTTATGGTGGCTCTTGATAACCATGCCTGTGATGCTAAGGCTTTCTATTCGGTCGGGATAGATAGTACCTTGGGCCAACCATTTGGCGTCGGTAATTTTCTTTGCTTCGGCATTGAACACCTCAACAAAGTCGCGGCCGATAATCTTTCGCTTCTCTTCGGGGTCGCTAACACCCTTTAAGTCGGCAAAGAACTTATCGCTGGCATCAACGCCAACCACGTTCAGGCCTAGTCCCTTGTAGGCTTCCATTACCTTTTGGAACTCATTTTTGCGCAACATGCCGTGGTCTACGAAGATACAGGTGAGCTTATCGCCGATGGCTCGGTTGAGCAATGCGGCGCAAACGCTGGAATCAACGCCTCCGCTAAGTCCCAAAATAACTCGGTCGTTGCCCAATTGCACTTTCAGTTCGTTCACCGTACTCTCCACAAACGATGCCGCACTCCATTGTTGTTTACTTCCGCAGATGTTCACAACAAAGTTTTTAAGGAGCGTTGTTCCTTGGGTAGTGTGGAACACTTCGGGGTGGAACTGAACCGCCCAAACGGGGTCTTGCTCGCTTGCATAGGCCGCAAACTTAACATCGTTGGTGGATGCGATGACACGATAGCCTTCTGGAATGGCCGTAATGGTGTCGCCGTGGCTCATCCATACCTGCGAATTAGGCTCGAAACCTGCGAACAAGGGGTTGTCTAGGCATATATCTTGCAGGTGGGCACGGCCGTATTCGCGCGTTCCCGTCTGCTCTACCTTTCCGCCATTGGCATGCGAGATGAACTGCGCGCCATAGCAAATGCCCAGCACAGGGTATTTTCCGATAAAGTCGTTTAAATCTACTTTAAACGCCTCCTTATCGTGAACGGAGTAGGGCGAGCCGCTGAGGATAACGCCAATGACGGAGGGGTCGTCCTTGGGAAACTTGTTATAGGGTAAAATCTCGCAGAAAGTGTCGAGCTCGCGCACACGGCGACCAATGAGTTGTGTGGTCTGCGACCCGAAATCCAAGATGATAATCTTTTGTTGCATGTTGTCGTTGAGTATGAAATTCGGTTCTTCGTTCGTTTCCAATCGCTTGTAGACGGGGCGAAGAACCTTATTGTTTATAGCGCATATAAATGTTGTAAGATGTCTGCATCGCTGATGGCAAGACTGCCAGCCTTGGGTTTTGGCAGACGTTCTAGCGTGTTAAGCTTGCCCACATCGAGCAGTTGCAGCCCCTGCTGTTCGTATCCGCGGATGTCGTTTTGGGCGCATTGGTCGAGATAAAAGTCGATAATGCCGAACTTAGCAGGGTATTTCTCCATCTTTTCGAGAAGCTTTGGCGAAAACGAATGGATGCCGGCGAAGGCCAGTTTCTTACATGTCTGTGGGTTGAGTGTGGGGTAGGGCGAGCGTACTTCTCCCGTTTCTATGTTCGTCCAGCCAACAAGTCGCATGTCGTCATTGAAAAGTAGGTAGCGTTTTGTTTCGCGTTGGCTTACTAGGAGCAAGGCATCGCTCTGTGCTTGGTGGGCATAAAACGCTTGTAAGTCTACATTGCTAATGATGTCTACGTTGTGAATGAGGATGTTGGCTGTGGGCGAAAAGAGCTGAGCAGCCTTTTTCAGTCCGCCTCCTGTGTCGAGTAAGTGTTGCGATTCGTCGCTTACGGCAATCTCTACGCCGAAGTTGTTGTTGGCTTGAAGATAGTCTACGATGGCTTGCGCAAAGTGGTGAACGTTTATCACCATGCTTTTTACGCCGCAAGCTTTCAGCCTTTCGATGGTGCGTTGCAGCAAAGTTTCTCCGCCAACCTCAACCAATGCCTTGGGTATGCTGTCGGTAAGCGGTTTAAGTCGTGTGCCCAAACCTGCCGCAAAAATCATTGCTTGCATCATGCTCGTGCTGTTTGTATTTTATTGTGTTGCAAATTTAACGATATTTTTTCACTCGGCAAAGGTTTTGTCGTGCCTTTTGGCCGACTATCAATGGCGTTGTCGCTCACCGCTTTGCATGCAACACCGAACTGATGTTTTGCTCGCGATGGGTGATATGCACCTCAATGCCGAACTTCTTATGCAGATGTTCGGCCAAATGCTGTGCCGAATAAACGCTGCGATGCTGACCGCCCGTACAGCCAAAGCAGAACATCAGGCTGGTGAAACCGCGCTGAATGTAACGGCGCACGTGGTGATCGGCCAAAGCATAAACGCCATCAAGGAAGTTTAGTATCTCACCATCGTCTTCCAAGAAACGGATAACAGGCTCGTCAAGTCCTGTTAATTGCTTATAAGGTTCGTAACGTCCGGGGTTGTGCGTAGAACGACAATCGAAGACATATCCACCGCCATTACCCGACGTGTCTTCGGGAATGCCCTTGCGATAAGAGAAACTGTAAACGTTAACCACTAGCGGCCCTTTGCCGTCGTACTTAGAAAACGTGGCAGGTCCATCTTGTGGGTGCGCCTTATATACGGTGTGGGGGGTTGTCTTAAGGCCGTCGGCACGACTCAGTGCAGGTTCTTCGATATGGGCGAATTGCGGCAACTCGGTCAGTCGCCTCAGCATATCCATCATGTAAGGGTAGGGGAAGAACTTCTTTAATTTAAGCAATTCGCGCAAGTTATCAATGGCTGGCGGAATGCTATTGATGAAATGTTTCTTGTGTTCGAAGTAGCCCCTGAACCCATAAGCGCCCAGTACTTGCAATGTTCTGAATAGAACGAAAAGGCTGAGACGTTCAACGAAATGCCTTACCGATGGCACTTCGGTGTAGTTTTTCAGCGAGTTGTAGTATTCGTAAACCAGTTCGCGGCGCAATTTAAAGGGATATTTGGCTGCCGCCTGCCATAGAAACGAGGCCAAATCGTAGTAAAACGGGCCCTTTCGGCCACCTTGGTAGTCGATGAAATAGGGTTTTCCGTTGCTGTCGAGCATCACATTGCGCGCTTGGAAGTCGCGATAAAGAAAGCTCTCGCTCTTCTCCGACGTCAAATCCTTAGCAAAAAGGCGGAAGTTTGCCTCCAATTTCAGCTCATGAAATTCGAGCTCTGTGGCTTTAAGAAAGCAGTATTTAAAGTAGTTGAGGTCGAAAAGCACACTGTCAACATCAAACTCCGGCTGCGGATAACACACTTGCCAATCCAATCCGCGCGCACCTCTTATCTGTATGTTTGGCAGTTCGCGTATAACGGCTGTAAGCAATTGTTTCTCGTGCATGTTGTACCTTCCTCCCGATTCGCGCCCGCCGCGCAAAACGTCAAATAGAGAAGTGCTACCCAAGTCGGTTTGCAGGTAGCGCAATTCGTCATCGTCAACGGCCAGGATGCGAGGCACGGGCAATCGCCTTTCCGTAAAGTGGTGGGTAAGGTATATAAAGGTGTGGTTCTCGTCCCTGCTGTTTCCCACCACACCGATAACACTTTCTCCGTCTTCACCCGTTAGTCGGTAATACTTTCTGTTGCTTCCCGCTTCGGGCAATTGAGCCATCATAGCTGGATCCGTACCTTTCCATCGTTTATATAGTTCAGCTAGTTTTTCCATTTTGTGCGCCTTCGTTTGCTTAATCTTCGTATTCGTGTTCTTCGCTTTGTTTGCGTCTTCTCCTGTTTTCGTCGTATCTAGCCAATAAGCTATCGGCTGCAAAGAGCAGCAAAAATATGCCAGCAGACATGAGGAACGACTTGGTGATGTAGACCAAGCCTGCCGATACAAGGAGGAGTACAAGGATGCGTTTCCAGTTAATTCTTATTTTCATGAACACAAAGGTAACAAAAAGTTATGGTGTAACGGCCAAAAGCATGAAAAATGTGCATATAAAAAAATCGGATGTCTCCCGACAACCGATTTCCAAAACAAACTACTTAAAAACTAATCTACTAAAACAAATCAAAAAAATATCTTTGAATGGATTTCTCCATTGTATCTTCTTTACATTTGCAAAATTAGTCAACTCTCATTAAACTACAAAATGTTTTTATTTAAAAAAGCCAAATCAATATGCAAAGAAAAGCTAAAAGGACGCATATCCGAAGATAAACGTCCTAGTATTTAGCTATTTTGGCACTTTTTTGAGCCTTTTTGTAACTATCTTACATCATTCCGCCCATCCCAGGATTTCCCATAGGCATTGCAGGAGTATCTGATGGTTTCTCAACAATGAGACATTCGGTGGTGAGGAACATGCCTGCAATAGATGCGGCGTTCTCTAATGCCACGCGTGCAACCTTTGCGGGGTCGATGATTCCTGCCTTACGCATATCCTCGAAAGCATCGGTGCGAGCGTTGTAACCATAGTCGCCTTTGCCTTCGCGAACCTTTTGCACCACTACCGCACCTTCTCCGCCTGCATTGATTACGATTTGGCGAAGCGGTTCTTCAATAGCACGCTCAACAATGTTGATACCGGTCTGTTCGTCTGCATTGTCGCCTTTAAGTCCTTTCAGTGCATCGAGGGCGCGAATGTAGGTTGTGCTACCGCCAGCAACCACACCCTCTTCAAGTGCAGCGCGAGTTGCGCACAGTGCATCGTCAACGCGGTCTTTCTTTTCTTTCATTTCCACTTCGCTGTTAGCACCTACATAGAGTACGGCAACGCCACCCGAAAGTTTGGCCAAACGTTCTTGCAGCTTCTCTTTGTCGTAAGAACTGGTGGTGTTGGCTATTTCGTTCTTAATCTGAGCCACGCGGTCGGCGATGTTTTGCTTTTCGCCAGCACCGTTAACAATCGTCGTATTGTCTTTAGAGACAACAACCTTGTCGCAGGTTCCCATCATTTCGAGGGTAGCTTGCTCCAATTTCAAGCCCTTTTCTTCGCTGATAACCAGTCCGCCAGTTAGCACGGCGATGTCTTCAAGCATGGCTTTACGGCGGTCGCCAAAGCCAGGAGCCTTAACGGCGCAAATTTTCAAGCCACCACGCAGACGGTTAACCACAAGTGTGGTAAGTGCTTCCGAGTCTACATCTTCTGCGATAACAAGCAACGGACGGCCGCTTTCGGCAGCAGGTTGCAAGATGGGGAGGAAGTCTTTCAGGTTGCTAATCTTCTTGTCGTAGATAAGGATGTAGGGGTTTTCCATTACAGCCTCCATCTTATCGGTGTCGGTAACAAAGTAGCCAGATAGGTAACCTCTATCAAACTGCATACCCTCTACGATGCCAATGCTTGTTTCGCGGCTCTTGCTTTCTTCGATGGTGATAACGCCATCCTTGCTAACCTTGCGCATGGCATCAGCAAGAAGTTTTCCTATTTCGGGGTCGTTGTTGGCACTTACCGCGGCCACTTGCTCAATTTTGTCGTAGTTGTCGTCTACTTGTTCGGCCGATTCGCGGATATAAGCCACCACAACCTTAACAGCCTTGTCGATACCGCGTTTCAAATCCATTGGGTTTGCGCCAGCCGTTACGTTCTTCAAGCCCTCGTTAACAATGGCTTGCGTAAGAATAGTAGCAGTGGTTGTGCCATCGCCAGCATCGTCGCCCGTTTTCGATGCAACACTCTTTACAAGTTGTGCACCCGTGTTTTCGAAGTGATCTTCCAACTCAACTTCCTTTGCAACGGTAACTCCGTCTTTGGTAATCTGCGGTGCACCGAATTTCTTTTCAATCACCACGTTGCGACCTTTTGGGCCAAGCGTAACTTTAACGGCATTTGCCAGTTTGTCTACACCATTTTTAAGTAAGTCGCGTGCTTCTATATCGAATTTAATTTCTTTTGCCATTTTATGTTTGTTCTTATGTTGTTATATATAATAAAGGAGTAGAACCCAACCTACTGTTTCTGTGTTGGGATAGCATGGTGCACATTTCGCACCATTGTCCCAAATATCACATGGGGTTAAACAACGGGTTACTTACTTCACAATGGCCAGCACATCGCTTTGGCGCATCATCAAGTATTTCTTTCCTTCGTATTCAAGTTCGGTGCCGGCATACTTGCCATACAGCACGTTGTCGCCCTCTTTCAAAATCATTTTCTCGTCTTTCGTGCCTTCGCCCACTGCAACGATGGTTCCGTTTAGTGGTTTTTCCTTAGCCGTGTCGGGGATGATGATGCCGCCAACCTTCTCTTCGGCGGGGGCAGGTAAAACTAGCACTCTGTCTGCTAATGGTTGAATGTTCATTGTATTTGAATTTTAAATTAAATCTCTTTTTTAAAGAACGCCTCTTCAATAGGCGTTCGACCTATGCTATACGAAAAGCGTGCCAAAAACGTTGATTGACATCTTGGCACGCCTTACTGACATTTTTTCATGTTTAAGGTTTCCACTATGGCAGTAGTTCATAACTTTACAGGCTTGGTTTTAAAAACACCTTTGCTGATTTTTAAGGTATATGCGGGCTGATTTCCTTTTCGCCTATGGGCGCGCATAGTGCCCATGTAACCAAAAAGCAAGTAATAGATAACCGATAAAAGCAACTAGCCAGCAAGTAACAAATCCTTAAAGGTCATGTTTCAAGCCCCCAAATATGAGCTGAAACACGACCTTTACGTTTTACCTCAATGGCCTTTTGTGGCTGCCATAAGGCCAAAACAGGCGGCAATCCCTTAGACGGGATATTAATCTACTATTGACATAGAGCCGTTTTGCTTGAATTATTGGGCAGCGGGATCTGTCATAGGCATAGACTTGCCCTCGTAACTTCCAGCCATTGTGGTTGTCTTATTAGCAACGGTTTGTGCCAATTGGAACTTTATTTTGTAAACGCCATCTTCGGTTTTGTTTACGATGTAATGACTTTCTTTGCTAAGGGCTAGACCATCACTCAAAAATGAGCACTTAACATTTTTAGCATCGCAAGCAATTTTTTTCCCATAGTCCTTGATGGGAAAATTAAAGTTAAGTGTTATAAGATCTTGTCCTTCCTTTATAGGTTGAATAGTTAAGAATATGTTAGCAGTCTCACCTATCTCTTGGGCATTCATACTTACAACTTTGGTTTCTTGACCATCAATTTTTACGATGTTAGACTCATCGTCGTCATCACTACCACAAGCTGTGAATACAGTAAACGAAGCAAGGAACATCATTGCCAATGCAATGAACTTGGAAGTTTTAGAAAATGTTGTTTTCATAAATGTTTTTTTTAGTTTTTCCATGGTGTATTAATGTTGAATCATGATGCTGTAGAAGGGTTCTGCGCTAATCCCCATGGTGACTTGCAGGGAACACCGCCACAACTTACGCTGCAAAATTAGTTATTTAATTTTACATCTTCATCATAAAAGCAACTTTATTTTACAATTATTTTCCAACTTCTCCTCTTTGTCCAATTTGTTGTTCAATATAAACGAAGGGTAAGGGTGTATGTTTGCTGATTATAATAAAACGAAAGAACATAGCATTGCATGTTTACATTAAAATGGCGATAATAAGTAAGGCACACCTTTATATATAAGGAAACCATCTTGACCTTTAACCAAAATCGGTCGTTAGAGACTGTGCAGATTTTGTGTATTGTTGAGCATATTGCCTGTCTTATTCTTGAAGACGTAGCGGGCTACGTTAAGAGAATAAGACAGGCAAGATGCCGACAAGCAAATGAAAGATGGACAGGAAACGATGGAAACAACCTAAAATAATAGGTAGGCGGTATAACGACCGGTTGGCGTTTAATGTTTCCATCAATAAGGAGGAGTTTGTTGTCTTTGTGATGCCAACACAAAATATACACTCCTCAGAAATGTGAAGTGCAGTACAAATCTACGCACGGGGTTATCAACTCACGAAAACCCAACAACTCCCGAAAACATCAACTCAACAACTTACAAGCACAAGAACTTAAGAACTAAAGAACTCACAAACTCATCAACTTAAAAACTCATAAACTTAGCAACTCAAAATGCTTTTAAACTCATCTACTCACAAATCTTAAAATCCTTTCCTTTATTTTACAATGTCGCTCAAATTTTCGATCCGTTCTAGCGAAAATATAGACTATAACGTAGGTAAATAGCCACTATTTCTAGCCTTGCATGTCGTTTGTTTTGTCCATTTTTAAGCATACAAACTGCATTTTGCACCATTTAGCCTTTCTAGATTGGCCGCCATCTCATGATTTTTGAAGCCCAATTACGCACTTTTAGCCCCTAAAAACCTACTTTTTGGCGAGTAAATTGTACCTTTAAGCCATATACTTCATAGCTCGAGGGGGGTTATTTATACCATTGCAGCGGATATTTATGCTTTTCATCTTGCATTTAGCACCATTTCGCACTGCATTTTGCACCATTTCACCTTGCGTTTAGCACCAAAACGCACTGCATTTAGCGGCATATTGCACTGCGTTTAGCGGCATATTGCATTGCATTTAGCAGCAAAATGCAGTGCATTTAGCAGCAAATAGCCTAATAACTGGTGCAAACGGCTGTCTATTTAAATAAAAATTCATTTTGCTGCATGCGCAGGCTAACCCCATTTTGCACCAAAACAAACCTTCGCGAGAATCGATTTTTTGCGGCAAGGTGGCGATTGGTGGACGGAAAAGACACTCAGAATGTTAAATTTATTGCTGAAAACTATACAGAATAGCGATTATGTCGCGTTCACGTGCATGGACAACGGAACAGAAAGCAGGTGCACTTTTAACTCCACGCAAATTATAGAAACATTAAAAGTCAAGGCAATGCCAAGGTGTACTCTATTACAACTACTTGATACAGTTGCTCATTTCTTTTGCCAATTACGCACTAGCAACATTTCATTGCCAATTCTTTCGACGTTCCTTAAAAGATACGTTTGCTTGCCTTGACAAGATGTAAACTGATGTGGCAGTGGGCGTTTATGGGTGACGAGAACATTCTGCTTATAGGTCGACAACGGTAATGCCGGCACCGCCGAACTGCACATGCTCGTCTTTAAATGATGTTACATTGGGTACGGTGGCCAGGTACTGCCGGATAAGTTGGCGAAGAATGCCGTTACCCTTGCCGTGAAGGATGCGCACACGGGGCATGCCCACAAGAATGGCATCGTCGATGAAGTGCATAACGGCATTAAGTGCCTCGTCGCCCCGTTCGCCCCTGATGTCGAGATCTTGGTGAAAGTGGCTCTTACGTTCGTCGATAGTTTGTCGCGTTCCTTTGCTTATAGTGTATTGTTGGGCTTGCTCTTTCTCCGCGGGGGTGGCCAATTCAAGTCGTTTGACATCCATTTTAGAGCGCATACCCCCGAACACCACCAAAGCCATGCCGTTATTGTCGAGCGACTCTACACGCCCAACGGTTGAAAGGCCTTTCATCTTAACGGCATCGCCAGGCTTAATCTCGCCCGTGGGCGATTGTTTCTTACTCACAGCCTCCCTTATTTGTTCGGCCGCTTTCTTCTGTTTCTCGGCCTTTTCCTTAATATGTTTCTCGTGCCTTTCCTTTCTTCGCTTTATCTGTTCAATCTTCTTGGCGATAAACTCGTCGTTGGCAGCCGCATCAACTTGTTCAACCGAGGTGCGGAACTCGCTCAGTTCTTCGCGAATGCGTTTCGTGCGTTCCTTTTCGGCTTGTGCCTCCTTAATCTCACGAATGGTTGTTTCTATGCGCTTGTTGCTTTCGCGGAGAAGTTCTTCGGCCTGTTCTTTCGCCCGTTTCAGTACATCTTTCCTTGTTTTTCCAATTTCCTCGATGTCTTTTTCATAACGTTCGATGGTTGCCTGCAATTCTTTCTCTTGCTTATGTATGGTGGCTCGTTTGTTTTCCCAATAGCGTTTGTCGCGCACAATGTCTTGCAAGTACTTGTCGCTCTGTATATAGTCTTCGCCCACAATGCGCGATGCGTCTTGTATTACCTCTTCGGGCAATCCTATTTTACGTGCAATCTCGATGGCAAACGAACTTCCTGGCTGCCCGATAGACAGCATGAAGAGGGCCTGCATCTCCTTCCTGTCGTAGAGCATGGCCCCATTGGCCACGCCTTGATGGGTATCTGCAAAATGTTTTAGGTTTTGATAGTGGGTGGTGATGATCCCAAACGCACCCTTGTTACAAAACTGGGTGAGCACAGACTCGGCTATGGCGCCACCGATGAGCGGTTCGGTGCCCGTACCGAACTCGTCGATGAGGATGAGGGTCTTATCGTTGGCATGCCTCATCATCATCTTCATGTTGAGCAGATGCGACGAGTAGGTGCTGAGATCGTTTTCAATACTTTGTTCGTCGCCAATGTCTATCATCACATTTTGGAACACGCCAAACTGTGAAGTGTCGCCCACGGGTACAGATAAGCCACATTGAAGCATGTATTGGAGCAGGCCTACAGTTTTAAGACATACCGACTTGCCGCCAGCATTGGGACCAGAAATGATGAGGATGCGCTTTTGTGGAGTGAGCGTAACATCAAGAGGAACAACCCTTTTTCCTTGTTTTTCTAACGAAAGCCTTAATAGCGGATGCACGGCTTGCCCCCAGTCGATGAGGGGCTTGTTGCTTATCTGTGGTTCGATGGCCTTGAATGTTCGGGCCAACTCAGCCTTGGCACGAATAAAGTCGATGTGCGCCAATAGCTGATAGGAGGCAGTCATGGGGGCGATGTGCGGCCGAATGTCGTTGGACACCTCTTTTAATATACGCACAATCTCCTTTTTTTCGTCGGCCTCTAATTCTCTTATCTTGTTGTTTGCCTCCACAACTTCGGTCGGTTCGATGTAAACTGTACGGCCAGAGGCCGACTCATCGTGAACGATACCGCCAATTTTGCGTTTCATTCCAGGCAAGACGGGTATCACAAGTCGGCCCTCGCGTATGGCAGGCGTAACGTCTTTCTCTACCAATCCTTCTTGTTGGGCATTGCGGAGGATGGAGTTGAGGATGCGCGAAACGCTTCCTTCGGTTTGTGCTAGTTCGCGCCTGATGCGTGCCAGTTCGGGCGAAGCGCTGTCTTTTATCTTTCCAAACTTGTCTACAATCTGCGTAATACGTCGCACGATGTCGGGAAAGGTGGCCACATCTATGGTTAATTGTTGCAGGGAAGGGTAGGGAAAGCGTGCCTCTTGGCCCTCGGTAGCCACTTCGCCCTCGGTGGTGCGGTTGAGAAACCGCACTACTTGGTGGATGGTGTCGAGCGAACGTAGCAGGTCAAAGAGCTCTTGCTCGTCTAAATGTGTTCCCTCGATGCGCAAGCGCGAAAGGGTGGGGCGCAGGTCGAAGAAATATTGAAGGGGGAAATCATCGGCTTGGGTTTGCAAAAGCCTGAACTCGCGGGTCTGCGTAAGCCATGTTCGTATCTCGTCGGCATCGTGGCTCATGGACATATCGTCTACCTTGGTGGTGCCAAGTGTAGACAGACATTTTCCTTTTAATAAGGTTCTAACCTCGTTAAAGCCAATTTTCTGCTCAAAATTATTCGGGTAAATCATACTGCAAAATTACTTCACATTATTGAATTGGCAAAACCAAAGGAAGAAATACTGCTTTAAAGTGATGTGGGAATGTTGCAAGCTTTCATGTTTTGTCTTGCGTGGTTATGCTGTGCTAGGCGCATTGCATCACTAAAAAAGCACCCGACGAATGTTCGACAGGTGCTTTTGTGGGTTTGTTGGAACTGTGATTATTACTTGTTTTTGAGCAAATCGCGAATTTCAGCAAGCAGTTTTTCTTCATTGCTGGGTTCTGCTGGTGGTTCGGGAGCGGCAGGTTCTTCTTTCTTTCGCGAGAGAGAATTGATACCCTTGATGAGTACGAAGATGCAGAAAGCAATAATCGTGAAGTCGATAACATTCTGGATGAAATTGCCGTACATGATTTTAGCTTCGCCGATGGTGATAGACAAGGCCTTGAAATCCAACCCTCCGATTAACATTCCGATAACGGGCATCAGCAAGTCGTCTACAACAGATGAAACGATTTTGCCGAAAGCTCCACCTATGATAACACCGACTGCCAAATCTAACACGTTACCCCGCATGGCAAAGTCTTTAAACTCGTTTAAAAATTTACTCATTGTTTTTTTGTTGTTGATAATAATTATTTGTGAAATCCAATGCAAATATAGAAATAAATTCGTAACTTTGCGGTGCAATTGAGGAAAAAAAGCATTGTTTAGGCTAACATTTTGATTTGTTAAACCATTTTGTAATGTCAACTTGCTAAATGCCCCCACAAGCATATTTTTAACCCATTAAAAATAATAACAAAGATGATTAAAATTGGTATTAACGGATTTGGCCGTATCGGTCGTTTCGTTTTCCGTGCTTCTCTCGAAGAGGCAAACGCTAAAGAAGTGCAAGTTGTTGCTATCAACGACCTTTGCCCCGTAGACTACTTGGCTTACATGCTGAAGTATGACACGATGCACGGTATCTTCAATGGCACTATCGAGGCAGACGTTGAGAAGTCGCAACTCATCGTAAACGGCAACGTTATCCGTGTAACCGCTGAGCGCAATCCCGCCGACTTGAAGTGGGGCGAGGTTGGTGCAGAATATGTTGTTGAGTCTACTGGCTTGTTCCTTTCAAAGGAAAAGTCGCAAGGACACATCGACGCTGGCGCAAAGTATGTTGTTATGTCGGCTCCTTCTAAGGACGATACGCCCATGTTCGTTTGCGGCGTAAACGAAAAGAGCTACGTAAAGGGTTCGCAATTCGTTTCTAACGCTTCTTGCACCACCAACTGCTTGGCTCCTATCGCTAAGGTGTTGAACGACAAATGGGGTATCACCGATGGTTTGATGACGACGGTTCACTCTACCACCGCGACACAAAAGACTGTAGACGGTCCTTCTTTGAAAGACTGGCGTGGTGGCCGTGCCGCTTCTGGCAACATCATTCCTTCTTCTACCGGTGCTGCTAAGGCCGTAGGTAAGGTTATCCCCGAATTGAACGGCAAGCTCACGGGTATGTCTATGCGTGTTCCTACGCTCGACGTTTCGGTTGTTGACCTTACCGTTAACTTGGCTAAGCCCGCCAAGTACGAGGAGATTTGCGCTGCCATGAAGGAAGCTTCTGAGGGCGAACTCAAAGGTGTTCTGGGTTACACTGAGGATGCTGTGGTATCTTCTGACTTCTTGGGCGATGCTCGCACCTCTATCTTCGACGCCAAAGCAGGTATCGCTCTTACCGACACCTTCGTGAAGGTAGTTTCTTGGTACGACAACGAAATTGGCTACTCGCACAAGGTTGTTGAGCTGATTAAGCACATGGCAAAGGTTAACGGCTAATTGTTTTTAGCGTTAAACAGCACAAAAACGAGCCGTCCTATAAGTTAGGACGGCTTTTTTTATTACCTTTGCCTTTGTGAAGATAATAACGATATTGGGTCCAACGGCCTGCGGCAAAACTGCCTTGGCTGTTAATCTTGCCGCCAAAACGGGGGGCGAGATTATCAGCGCGGACAGTAGGCAGGTGTATCGAGGCATGGATATTGGTACAGGTAAAGACCTGACTGAATATAATGTGGACGGAAAACAAATTCCTTACCACCTTATAGATATAGAGGATGCGGGGCAGAAGTATAACCTGTTTAGGTTTCAAGAAGACTTCAAGACCGCATACGAAGACATTACCAATAGGGGGGTGCTGCCCATATTGTGCGGTGGAACGGGTCTATACATAGAGGCGGTGCTGAAAGGTTATGCCTTGTCGCCTGTACCACAAGACGACAACTTGCGCAAGAAACTATCCACACGAACATTAACCGAGTTGAAAGAGCTGTTGAAGTGGTTGAAGGCTAGAAACGGTTCGACAATGCACAACGAAACAGACGTTGATACAGTAAGCCGCGCCATAAGGGCGATAGAGATTGAACTTCACAACCTGCGCCATCCCGTTGATACGCGAAGGCTACCTGCCGTGAACTCGCTCATCGTAGGAATAGACGTCGACAGGGATGTACGGAGAGAGCGAATAACTGCTCGGCTGAAAGCCAGACTGAACGAAGGTATGGTGGAAGAGGTGCGCGGACTGCTTGCAAAAGATGACATTACGAAAGACGACCTGATGTACTATGGACTGGAATATAAGTATGTTACGGCCTATGTGGTTGGAGAAATGTCGTACGAAGATATGTTCAGGCAGTTGGAAATAGCCATTCACCAGTTTGCTAAACGGCAGATGACATGGTTTAGAGGCATGGAACGGCGCGGATTTAACATCCATTGGTTAAATGCTAGCATGCCTATGGCCAACAAACTGGCGCAAATTGAGAGGTGGATGGAACAAGAAGACGAAACTATTTAAGGATGAGAGGATAAAAGCATGGCAGCAAACAAGAAGTGGGCTATATTGTACTGCCCCAAGAAAGGGATGTACAGCAGGGGAGTGCGTTGGAGCAGGGTGGAACGAAGCCTGATGGACAACGGCATCGACTTTGACTATGTGCAGAGCGAAAACGCCAATAGCGTTGAGCGATTGATAACCATGTTTATCGAAAATGGTTATCAAACCATTGTTGTTGTTGGGGGCGACTCGGCCCTTAACGATGCTGTAAACTGTCTGATGCGCGCTGACAAAGAAACGAGAGACGACATAGCGTTGGGCGTTATACCCAATGGGCTGATGAACGACTTTGCTCATTTCTGGGGAATGAAAGACGGTGACGTGGACTCTATCGTGAAATGGCTGAAGAAAAGACGTGTAAGGAAAATTGACTTAGGGCTTATCGGCTATATTAATAAGGAGGGGAAGAACTGCCGACGCTACTTTTTGAATTGCATAAACGTGGGACTGATTGCCACCATCATGAACTTGCGCATGCAAACACGACGACTTTTTGGGTCGCGCACCTTATCTTTTCTTTTCTCTTTCGCACTTCTAGCCTTTCAAAGGCTAGAATATAAGATGCGTTTGAAAATTAACGAAGAAGTGCTGAACCGCAAGATAATGACCATCTGCGTAGGAAACGCTTTGGGGTACGGCCAAACGCCCAATGCAGTTCCATACAACGGGTTATTGGATGTGTCGGTAGTGTATCATCCAAAGATGATGAAATTGTTTGAAGGTATTTACTTGTTTTTGCGTGGTAAATTCTTAAATCATCGTAGTGTGCACCCTTATCGCACACGCATGGTAGAATTCATGGATGCCAATCACGCCTTGGTTGGCATTGATGGAAGGCCGATGAACACGCCCGTTGGCGAGTTTAAGATTTCTGTTGAGCAAGAAGTGATAAACTTCTTGATACCCGATTAACCTAACTTGCTTACTTTGCGCAACTCTTCGTCTTGCATGATGCGTATCTTACGCCCGTCTATGGCAACCATGTTTTCGGCAGCAAACGAGGATAGTGTGCGTATGGCGTTGCTTGTTGTCATGTTAGACATGCTTGCGATGTCCTCTCTGCTAAGGTATATGCTCAGCGTGTAGCCATCTTCTTCCACACCATAGCTGTCTTTTAAAAACAATAACGTTTCGGCTAGTCGGCCGCGTATGTGTTTCTGTGTAAGATTTACCGTGCGTTCATCAGACGAACCTAGCAGCCTTGCGAGATGTCGAATGAAAAACGACGAGACGGCAGTGTTTTCGTGAATGAACTTCACCACTAATTGAATGGGTATGAAAGCAACCACGCATGTGTCGATGGCTATCGCCGACGTTTTATATTCTTCGCCAGCAAAGAAAGCTCGATAACCGAAAAATTCCACAGCCTTAATAGCGCGGATAATCTGACTTCTGCCGTTAACACCATCCTTATATATTTTAACTTTGCCCGATATAAGGCACATCACTTCGCGTGGAGATTCCCCTCCTCTATATATGATGTCGTTCTTTTTAAATGTAACAATCCGCAAATTGTCGGCCAACAAGTCTTGTTGAGCTTTCGAAAGGGGGCTCCAGTGCTCGGAAATGATACCTATCACTTCCTCCCTTGATACTAGAATTTTAGCTGTCATAATTTTCCTGGCTTTACTCAGTCTTGTATTGATTAACAGAATTGCATACAAAATTACACATTTTTCTTCTAAGGGGCGGGTTTGTTGTTCTCTTTTTTATCTGAATGAAGTAGAAAAAAGGTTATTTTTGCATTTTCATAAGGTTTTATTTGTGTTAAAGCCGATATTTTTGTACTTTTGGCGGATGAAGAGTTGACATCTTAACCAATCTTCTGAACTTGATGACTAACAATTAAACCTTAAAGTATAGCTATATGGGTTATATACGATTTGAAAAATCCCTCATGACCAATCTTGAGGAAACATTACCTAAAGAGTTGCTGCGGACTAACCGGTCGGGAGCGTACGCTTGTTCGTCTATACTGGATTGCAATACGAGGAAGTATCACGGGCTCCTCGTTCTGCCTATTCCTGAAATCGACGACGACAATCACGTACTGCTCTCTGCACTAGATGTCTCTGTTGTTCAGCATGGCGCAGTATTCAATCTTGGGGTGCACAAGTACCGCGGAAACACTTACAGTCCTAACGGACACAAATACATCCGCGAGTTCAACTGCGACAAGGTGCCTACAACTTTGTATAGAGTGGGAGGTGTACTATTGAAGAAAGAAGTGGTTTTCCAGCACTTTGAGGACAGAATCCTTATTCGATACACCTTAGAAGATGCTCACTCAGCTACCACACTGCGTTTTAAACCCTTCCTCGCTTTTAGGAGTGTGCGAGAGTTCACGCACGAAAACACCGTGGCATCTCGTGAATACCATGAAGTAGAGAATGGCATAAAGACTTGCATGTATGCTGGTTACCCCGATTTGTTCATGCAATTCAGCAAGAAGAACACGTTTGTGTTCGAGCCAAACTGGTATCGTGGCTTGGAATATCCCAAGGAACAAGAACGTGGTTACGATGCTAACGAAGACCTCTATGTGCCTGGTTACTTTGAGATGAACATCAAAAAGGGCGAAAGCATCGTGTTCTCTGCCTCCATCAAAGAGTTTACAACTAAGGGGCTCTGCCAGTTGTTTGAAGATGAAGTGAATGAGAGAAGTCCCCGAGACAACTTCTTCCACTGTTTAGTAAACGCTGCTCACCAGTTCCACATCAGTGAGGGAAACGGCGATGAGTACATCCTAGCCGGTTATCCTTGGTTCAAGTGCAGGGCACGCGACACCTTCGTTGCTTTGCCTGGGTTAACGCTTGCCATCGAAGAAGAAAGCTATTTCGAAGCTGTTATGCGCACAGCAGAAAGGGGCTTGCGAGAGTTTATGGACGATAAGCCCTTGACCGTTAACATCGCAGAGATTGAACAACCCGACGTTTTGTTGTGGGCTGTATGGGCCATACAGCAATATGGACGAGAAACTGGTAAGGAACGTTGCATAGAAAAGTATGGCCAGTTGGTTAAAGACATCATTATATATATAAGGAGTAACAAGCACCCGAACCTTATACTCGACGATAACGGACTTATTAGGACCAACGGAAAAGACAAAGCCGTAACGTGGATGAACTCCACCATCAACGGCAAGCCTGCGGTTCCTCGCTCTGGATACATCGTAGAGTTTAATGCCCTGTGGTATAATGCGCTGAAATTCGCTGCAACAATCGCCACCGACATGGGCGAACCCCACGAAACAGAGAACCTAGAAGCGATGGCTGCATTGTGCAAAAAGTCTTTCGTAGACACGTTCTTGAACGAATACGGCTACCTTTACGACTATGTTGACGGCAATATGGTAGACTGGAGCGTGCGTCCGAACATGATTTTTGCCGTTGCGCTAGACTATTCGCCATTAGAGTTGAACCAAAAGAAGAGCGTTCTCGATGTCTGCACGCGCGAATTACTCACGCCCAAAGGCCTTAGAACCCTGTCGCCCAAGAGCGGAGGCTACAATCCCATGTACGTTGGTTCGCAGATACAACGCGATTATGCCTACCATCAAGGAACCGCATGGCCTTGGTTGGGCGGATTTTACATGGAAGCGTGCCTCAAACTCTATAAGCGCACACGCCTGAGTTTTATCGAAAGACAGATGGTTGGTTACGAAGACGAAATGTTCTACCATTGTCTCGGAACCATTCCCGAACTATTCGATGGCAACCCACCTTTCCATGGGCGCGGTGCAATATCGTTCGCTATGAATGTAGGCGAAATATTGAGAACTTTAGAACTACTTGAAAAATACTCATATTAATAATTACGGAGGAACTGAATAATGAAAGTACTAATGTTTGGTTGGGAATATCCTCCTCACATCTTAGGCGGTCTTGGCACGGCAAGCTTTGGCATCACCGAAGGATTGCATGCCCAAGGCGACATGGATATAACCTTCTGTTTGCCCAGACCTTGGGGCGACGAAGACAAGAACGCCGCCAACATCGTGGCCATGAACTGCGTTCCCGTGGCATGGCGCGACGTAAGCTACGACTATCTTAAAGAAAGATTAGGCAATGTAATGCCTCCCGAATACTATTATGAATTGAGAGACCACATATATGCCGACTTCAACTACATGAACTTGAACGACCTGGGCTGCGTGGAGTTTTCTGGACGCTATCCTGACAACCTGCACGAAGAGATTAACAACTACTCAATCGTTGCAGGCGTTGTGGCTAGGCAGCAGTCGTTCGACATCATTCACGCACACGATTGGCTCACTTATCCTGCGGGACTTCATGCCAAGCAGGTGTCGGGCAAGCCGCTTTGCATTCATGTACATGCTACCGACTTCGACCGTTCGCGCGGAAAGGTAAACCCAACTGTTTATTCAATCGAGAAAGATGGTATGGACAACGCCGATTGCATCATGTGCGTGTCTGAACTTACTCGCCAAACGGTTATCAACCAATACCATCAAGACCCGCGTAAGTGTTTTACTGTACACAATGCCGTATATCCTTTGGCGCAAGAACTGCAAGACATTCCGCGCCCAAATCACGATAATAAGGAAAAGGTTGTAACCTTCCTTGGACGTATCACCATGCAAAAGGGACCCGAATACTTTGTCGAAGCGGCCACTATGGTGTTGCACCGCACCCGAAACGTGCGTTTCTGTATGGCTGGCTCGGGCGACATGATGGACCAAATGATTTATCTGGCTGCCAACCGCGGCATTGCCGACAGGTTCCATTTCCCCGGATTTATGCGCGGCAAGCAGGTTTACGAGTGCCTCAAAGCCTCTGATGTATATGTGATGCCCTCTGTAAGCGAACCCTTTGGCATCTCGCCACTCGAGGCCATGCAATGCGGTACGCCCTCAATCATTTCCAAACAAAGTGGTTGTGCAGAGATATTGACCAATTGTATCAAGGTAGACTATTGGGACATTCACGCCATGGCCGACGCCATTTACTCCATCTGCCACAACGACAGCCTGTTCCATTACCTCCAAGAAGAGGGGAAGAACGAGGTAGACCAAATTACTTGGGAGAAAGTTGGCCTTTGGATACGCACCCTTTACGAGAGAACAATTAACAAGAACTAATGCAGCCTTTAAAACAATAAAACGATGAAAACGATATGTTTATATTTTGAGATACACCAAATTATCCATCTCAAGCGGTACAGATTTTTCGATATCGGTACCGACCACTACTATTACGACGACTTCGAGAACGAACGAACCATAACCGACATTGCCGAACGCTCTTATATGCCTGCGTTAAATGCGCTACTCGACATGATTAAGGCCAATGGCAAGTACTTCAAGGTTGCCTTCTCGCTTTCGGGTGTGGGTATCGAGCAATTAGAAATGCACGCACCGCAAGTGTTGGATAAGCTGCAAGAACTAAACGACACGGGCTGTGTAGAATTCTTGGCCGAGCCTTATTCTCATGGTTTGGCATCGCTCATCAACGAAGATAGTTTTGAGGCCGAAGTGAAGAAGCAATGCCAAAAGATAAAGGAATACTTCGGACAAGAACCCAAGGTGTTGAGAAACTCTTCGCTCATCTATAACGACGACATAGGGCTGAAAGCCTCACTCATGGGCTTTAAGGGTATGCTAACCGAGGGGGCTAAGCACGTGCTGGGTTGGAAGTCGCCCCATTACCTCTACCATTGCAACATGGCTCCCAACCTGAAACTGCTGTTGCGCGACGTTCGTTTAAGCGATGACGTGTCGTTGCGCTTTAACAACAGCGAGTGGGACGAGTATCCACTCTTCGCAGACAGGTATGTTGGTAAAATAGCAGCTTTGCCCGAAGAGGAACAAGTTATCAACATCTTTATGGAACTTTCGGCTTTGGGTATTGCGCAGCCTTTATCAAGCAACATCTTAGAGTTCCTGAAAGCCATACCCGTTTGTGCCAAACAAGCAGGAATAACCTTCTCAACTCCCTCCGAGATATGTGCAAAGATGAAGAGCGTAGCCGCATTGGACGTTCCTTACGCCCTGTCGTGGATTGACGAAGAGCGCGATGTGAGCAGTTGGTTGGGTAACCCCATGCAACGCGAGGCATTCAACAAGCTGTATAGCGTTGCCGATAGGGTTAGAATTGCCAACGATTCGCGCATTAACCAAGATTGGGACTATCTGCAAGCCTCCAATAACTTCCGCTTTATGACCACCAAGAATACAGGAGTGGCTATCGACCGCGGCATTTACAGCAGTCCGTTCGACGCTTTCACCAATTACATGAATATCCTTGGCGACTTCATCAATAGGGTAAACAGCCTATATCCCGAAGACATCGACAACGAAGAACTTAATGGCTTGCTCACAACCATTAAGAACCAAGGCGATGAAATCGAAATGAAAGAAAAGGAGATTATTCGTTTACAAACCAAGATTGCTAAGGTTGAGGCAGAAGACGATAAACTCCGCGCCATGCTGGATAAGGGAGAGGTGAAACCAAAAGCGAAACGTGCTACTGCCAAAAAGGCCACTTCTAAAAAGGAAGGCAAGTAAAAGGGCAATAAAATAGCATAACATTCTTCCTGCATACATTTTACCAGGTGTTGTCGGCGCAACAAAATTATTTTAAGTGCCCACCTACTAGGTAATTTATTGGTTGCGCGAGCTTAGGCATTGTCCTAGGCTCGCGTTTCGCGTTCTGTCGTCTGCAATGTAAAATGTTACTATCAATTACTTGTTTACACTTTCGCCTGTCCTCCATTCTTAATTGTCCAGAAACTTTGGTGTTGTTGCTTTTATGTAGTAACTTTGTATCTCGCAAAACCATATAGATAGAATGACTTTACAACAACTAGAATATGTGATGGCGGTGTTTAGGTTCCGCCATTTTGCCAAGGCAGCTGAATATTGTGGCGTTACCCAACCCACACTTAGTTCGATGGTGCAGAAACTTGAAGACGAGTTAGGATTGAAAATCTTCGACAGAAAGAGTCAACCTATAGCCCCAACGCCCACAGGACGATTGGTCGTGGAGCAAGCATGGAAAGTGTTGCTGCGTGCACGAAAGCTCAAAGAAACGGTGGAAGAGGAGAAACATTCGCTGTTCGGAACCTTCACCATCGGCATCTTGCCCACCATCGCACCCTATCTTATCCCACGTTTCTTCCCCCAACTGATGAACAAATATCCTGATATGGATGTGCGCATCGTGGAGATGAAGACCGAAGACTTGAAACGAGCCTTGGTTCGTGGCGATGTAGATGCCGGCATCCTGGCACAATTAGAGGGATTGGACGATTTTGACAGTGTGCCATTGTTCTACGAACAGTTCTTTGCTTATGTGGCTGATGGTGACCCATTGTTCAGTAAAGAGAACATAAAAACGGCCGACCTAACGGGCGAATACCTGTGGTTGCTCGACGAGGGGCATTGTTTCCGCGACCAATTGGTGAAGTTTTGCCACCTTAAAGCGGCATCAGCTGCAAAGAAAGCCTACACGCTAGGCAGCATCGAAACGTTTATGCGCATTGTTGAAAGTGGTAAGGGCATTACCTTTATACCCGAATTGGCCGTACATCAGCTAGACGAAGCCCACAAACGCCTTGTGCGTCCCTTTGCTATTCCCATACCAACACGCGAAATAGTGATGATAACAGGCAAGAACTTTATTCGTAAAACACTGCGAAGCCTGCTTGTTGAAGAGATACAAGCTAGCATACCTAAGGACATGTTAGCGTTGAGACAAACGCAGAAAAAGATATAAAAATGGTAATCCCCTGATAAAGTGTTTCTATTTTCAGGGAATAAAAATAACGTGTGTTTCGTTTATATCGAAACGCACGTTATTTTTTATGTGCATGTTATAAGGCATGTCAAGACCTTATAGCCAAATACCTTTGCCTAAGTCATGTGGCGCTGTTGTGAAAATAGACGTGTGATAATCGCGAAGAGCATTGGTCCACGAGAGGTTAAAGGCTTTCATGATACGGTGAATCAGTTTGTTACTTACGTCTTCTTTGAAACCATTCACTGGGAAATTATCAATGTCCATGTCCTCCTTAAAGGCATCTTCGTCGATGTAATCTTCCCTATCAGCATACACCACAACAGGAACAGTGAAGTTTATATCCCATGTGCCCTGCTGTAACTGCATGGGCGAGAAACGATAATAGGGACTGAATTTACCCGTGCGAGGGTCCTTCTTCCCCTGAAATCCATGATAGAGACTAATGCGTAGGTCCATCGTTACATCATCTTTTAAGAATTTCATTACCCCTTTAAGCCCTATGGGGTTGGTAGTTCCCGTAAGTTTGGCATCATCGTATTTCACGGTCTTGTCCCAAGGCGTTGTGTCTGTGTACTTATAATCGATGTAGTCGGGGGTGTTGGGCTTGCTGGCTATTTCCTTTCCACTCATCATCTCTTTCACGTTTTCAACCGTAAAGAAGTGTTGGTGAATAGCATCTTGACCATTCGTCACAAATTGTCCGTTTATATATTCGCCTTTGGCGTTATAGTATTTAATAAACAAGAGATAAACGGGGGCGGGATTCTCGAAACCTTTTTTCTCACTATAATCGTGAGCTTTCACCACATAGAACTTGTCTGCGCTGCCTTCTGCTAGTGTCCAACCTTTGCCAGGCTTTACCTCGTAGGTTATTTCTTGGATGCGTTTCAGGTATTTGGCCTTCGATTCAGAGTCTTGGTGAAACCCTCCTTCCGTGTCTACATAAAGCCAATTGGCGTGCATGTGCCCTTGAACCAGCTGCACCGTCACCTTCGCAGGGTCTTCGTGTAACTTGTTTTTCGTTTCGTCTATAGGTGTGTCCACTTTGTTGTCGCAAGCGGTGAATGCTAGTGCGAATAATGCGGCGCAAGATAGTGCCAGCATTGATTTGAAAAAATTTTTTTTCATAACCTTATTAGTTTTGATGTTTAATTGTCAATGTTTGTCGTTTTTAGAAAAACCAGCCGATGGAGAACCGTATGTCGCGCCCCATATCGTGGGCGTAATAACGTGAGCGGTTGGTGTATTCTTTATATTCTTTATTAAAGAGGTTGTCGGCGGCCAACAGCATACGCAACTTGTTCCGTTCGCCAAGTGACCAATCTATGCCTGCCTCAAGCCCGAAGAGGTTGTATGAGGGAGGCGTAAAGTCGATAAGGTCGCTCGCGGGGTTAAAGCGCGTCTGCTTCAATACCAGCCTGTGCTTCAATTGCAACCATGCGTTGCCTTTTCCTACGCGGATGTCTTCCCACGTTAAGTCGTGGTCGAAACGCGCCGATGGGATATAAGGCAGGTAGTTACCTGTCAGCTTTTCGTTAGCCCAAATTAGCCCAGAAAGCAGATGATAATCCAAATGTTGCATGGGCTTTAGCCGCACATCGAAGTCTATCCCACGAAAAAAGGCATCGGTTTGCTTGTATTGAAACAATGGATATGAGCCTGAAATCAGGGTGATGTACTTGCCTCTTTCTGGCTGGTCGTAGATGAAACCGTTTATCCATTGCAGATAAGCGTCTACACGAAGCTCGGCAAAGGCGGAGCGATAGGATAGCGACGTAACCCATTTTGTACTCTGTTCGGAGTGCATCGTTGAGTCGCCTATGACGAACATGCCCGAAGCCAGCTCGTTTCCATTGCTGTACAACTCGTGCACGTGTGGTGCCCGCCACGCCAAACCTAAGTTAGAGGTTAGTTTCCATTGCTCGTTAAAGCGATAGCTTGTACCAAGATTGTACGAGAGGTTACTGAAAACATGGTGTCCGCCATAAAGTTTCGCCGTGTAGTCGTAGCCAGATGCACGCGTTTCTTGGTTGTCAAAGCGTATGCCAGCCTCTGCTGTCCAATTCTCATGGCGATACTTCTGTATGGCGTAAATGCCCAAGTCGTATTCGGTATAGTTGGGGATAAGCGGCACAACGCCCGTTCCCCCTTGGTTGCGGTTACGTATGTGCAGGTAGGATGCGCCAGCCTCGGTGTTCCACCTGTTGTAGGCCAAGTTCCATTTCAGTTGGTTTTGAAACGAGGTAAGATACATACTAACAGCAGGAATACTTGAATGGTTCATCCTTCGGATGCGGTTTTCCTTGCGGTCATCGTACTGAAAGGCGGTTTGCCATTGGAAATTGCCGTACTTGCCTGCATCAAAAAAAGCCTTACCAATTGCCGTATGGTGAACAACATGCTGAAAGGGGTAGTTGATATGCCGAGTGTATGGGTACACATCCACGGGTTGTCCTAGCTCTATGCGCTGCTTTAACAAGTCTTCGCTACCCATTTGCGCACTGAACAGAACACCTAACTTTAAATTGTACATGCTGTAATAGCCTTCCAATTTAAGGTTGTTGTGCTTGAAACCCAATGATGCTGAGAAGTCGTGTTCGCGATAACCGGTGTTGTTAAGCAGGTATTTGGCCGCGCTTTGGTCACCCGAATTTGCGTAGGTTCCTTGCAGTCGCCAAGCCAAACCATTACTGAAAGGCATCGTTCCTTCTGCCTGTGCCACAACAGAATAGCGTTTACCATTGCTGCCGTAGAGCGTTCGTAAATGGCCAGAAACACCTGATTGTCCGTAAGGCAGTGCTTTTTGTTCCATCACGATTATTCCGCCTAGTGCCTCAGAACCATACCTTACAGATTCTGCACCTTTGATAACCTCGATAGAACCGCTGCTGTTCTGGTCGATTTCGGGTGCGTGGTCGGCGCCCCATTGCTGTCCCGTCTGCCTTGCTCCATTGTTAACAATGAGTATACGATTGCCATACATGCCGTTGATAACGGGCTTGGCCACCGTTGTTCCCGTCTGAATGGAACTTACGCCACTAACATGTTCAAGAATGGATGCAAGCGATTTGCCCATTGAGCGGTCGATAAGGTTTTCGCCTATCTTTTCGCTTACGCTGTTGATGCTGGCCTGTTGTCGCACGCCTGTTACAACAATCTCGTTGATGTTGTGCTCTTGGCCAAGAACCGACTTGCCGTTTTTCTTGTTTATGTTTGTCGTTGTGTCCGTTTGTTGGCTTAGCGAGATGGGGTGTTTAGAGGTTGAGGGTTTTGCTGAAACCCATAGTGCAATGCTCGCACCGAGTGCGACGCAAAGAAAAGTTCTTTTAAACATATGTCTATGTGTGTTGGCTTGTGTGCGAAGTGATATGTTGATTCAGCACGACAAGCAAACAGTGTATAATTACTGATTGGAGGAGCGACCGAACCTAGTTCGGCCTCCTGTGATAAAAATGTAAATGCAACCTACAATGCCCATCCGAAAAGGCGCATTTGTCCTGCCGAATAGATACAATAGGGGTGAGTGGTGGTAAGATTAAGCGCGCGTTGGCGGCGAGTGGCTATTTACCGCTTCAACGTGGCGGTAAACAACTTGTTGGGTAAATATATAAGGCGTGAGTATGGTGGCATACACTGCTGGTTGGTAAATTTGCAGTGTAGGCGTACTAGCCTCGTGCATGATAAAGTCGCAGATGAAACAGGATGATTTGAAAGTCTTCGTGCTGCCATCGCATGCGAGTTGCACCTTGGCAGAATGGTCGTCGTGCGCATGAAAGTCTTTTATAACAAGCACCGACATGAATGTTACGATGAACATCCATGCTAGAAAACGTCTGATGTGTTTGTTATTGTTCATGTGTTAAACCTTTGATTGTACCTGCTGGCGACTAGGGTTGCGCGCGTTTGTTTTCCGCACGCAATTATTCACCTTGCAAAAATACGACAAAAGAATGAACCTTGTTTCTAAATGTCGTGTTTGTTAGCTTTATTTAACGCTTGCTTGTGTTTGTTGTGATGCTGATGCTTGTATAACCTATTGTCTTGTGGCTATCGTCCCATCATGGTATGAATTGGGAAAACTCAACCTATGAAGTCTTGCAAATCCTAAGCATATTACTTGGGGTCAACACTTGCTTAACCGCCTTGTTCGATAAAACTAAATTCAATGATGGCGAAAAGCTAGATAGTCCGCTCGTTCTAGGACTACTGATTAACATTAACTTGTTACAATTATAATGGGTCTCAAACGACTCGCTCTTTTTAAAGTTATAGAGATGAAAGTTGAGAGGGTGACAAGTTTGGTAGAGTTCTCAAACCTACCAACTCACAAACTTATCAACTTTAAAAACGAAAATAATTGCTTTTATTTTACAAAGTCGTTCCAAAATTCATTCCGTTCTAGCGAAATCATTGGTTATAATGTCGGTAAAAATCCTCTATTTCTAACCCTGTTGATGTTTTACCTTGTCTACTTTTAAGAACATAACCTGCATTTTGTACCATATCGCCCTTCTAGTTTGGTTGTCATCGCGAGATTTTTCAAGTCCAATTACCCACTTTTAGCTACGAAAACTACACTTTTTAATGAACATTTTGCCCCTGTTGATACATGTTTTTAATGGTTTGAAGGGACTTTGTCTATACCATTTCAGTGAATTTTTATGCTTTTCGTCTTGTATTTAGCACCAAAATGGCTTGCGTTTAGCATCAAAATGGCTTGCATTTAGCACCAAAATACACTGCGTTTAGCACCAAAATGCACTGCATTTAGCAGCATACTGCACTGCATTTTGCTGCAAATAGCACATAGTCTGGTGCAAATTGCAATTTTATGCAACGTGGATTCATTTTGCCAGTATTTACAACAAGCCCCATTTTGCACCTAAACAAACCTTCGCGAGAATCGATTATTTGCGGCAAGGTGGGCGTTTGGTGGACGGAAAGGGCACTTATAATGTTAAAATTTCTACCAAAAACTAGACAAAAACAATTTTACCGCGTACACGCGCATGGCCAACTGTGCAGAAAAGACCTAGGTTTACGACCGACCGCGCGATGCGAGTTATATCTAAGTAACTAGTAACAGTGGTGAAATTTGCAGTCTCAGTTCCTCGTTGGTGGGGTGGAGTGGGGGCCGCTGCTTGTTAGTAGCAAAAAAGCGGGGGGATGTCTTGCCCAGGCAATAACATCCCCCCGCTGTTCTTAACATGTGCAAACAAGGGCGCAGTACTCGTCGTTTCAGGCTATTTACAGATGCCTGTTGTCAGGTCGCACGCCATGCCTTTGGCAGGCTTTCTTACGAAATAGCTGTTGTCGGCAGGTTGTTTTATCAGCTCACCTGTGGCCACAAGTGGAGCGATAGCATCTTCCATGGCTTGCAAATCGGCAAAGTCGAAAGCCTCTTTCACCTCTTCGGCAGCTAGTCGGGGATGGGTACCCATCAGCTCGAACAAGGCTCCTGGCGAGAAACTAACAGCTTGTGGTAATAGCTTACCATCGCTAACAGCCTTTATCATGGCAGCCATCGTGTTGTAATCACGGAAACTTTTGAGAGTCATCTTTTTGCCTTCGTACTCGAAAATAAAGGTGGGGAACACCTCTACTTTGAGGCTTTTGGCCTCTTCTACATCTTGCCAAAAAGCCTTTTCGGCCGAACCATCGCTCAGTGGGTCGAGAAAAGCGGCGATGTCGATGCCACTTTCGTCGGCAATGGCTATCAGCTCGCTTTCGGTTATAGCCTGTCGTGCCTCTGCCATAGCTGCCGCACGCAAGTTGTATAGAAAGAGGTCGGCCTTTTCCGTGTCGGCCATTTGCGCAGCTTTAAAGGCAATGCAAAGGGGGAAAGATGAGTTTTCTGTTTCCGAAAAGAGGTTGAACCCTTCCACTTTGATGGGCATGTGGTGCTTTTCGGCCGTTTCCAAGCAGTGAGTTATGAAGTCCTTGTTCTCCTTATTATAATAGGAATGGGCATCCAGGTCGGCAGGTTTGTTCTTATTCATGTCCTCAACAAGGCCGCCCATCACGTTTCGCCAAGTGATAAGATTGGGGAAATGGGTTTCTAACTTTCTGAAAAAGGGTTCTTCGCCCCAGCACCAAGGGCAAACGGGGTCGGTAACGTTGGTTATAATTACTTTGTTCATTGTGTTGTCTTTAATAAATGTAGTTTATGTTGTTGAGCACAAAGTTACTCATAAAACAACTTTTCTCCATCATTTTAAATTCTTTTATGAATACAAATCATTGTTTTATGCGTTTTTTGTTCTAAGTTTGCACCCGATTTATATTAAAACATAAAGAGAAACATGAAAAAGTTATTTATGATGGTAGCTGCTTGCGCAGTTATCGCTTCTTGTAACCAAACGGGCAAGAACGCAAAGGTAGAAAATCCTCAGGACTCAGTAATGGCTGTTGACACAACAGCTGCTGCAGCAGGTGTGACTTATAGCGGAACTATCCCCGCTGCCGACGGTCCTGGTATCAAGTATACTGTAACATTGTCTGGCGACTCTGCAAAGACCTTCACGATGGAAGAGGTTTACTTGCAAGCTAAGGACGGCAAAGACGACGTTAAGACCTACACTGGCGCCGTTGAAACCATTAAGAAAGACGTTAAGGGCAAGGCTGTAACCGCTTACAAGCTGCCTATGGACAAAGACAACGCTCTTTATCTGCTCGTTAAAGACGATGCTACTTTGAGTGTTGTTAACGACCAATTGGAAGAAGCTGCCAGTGGCAACGACTACACCTTGAAGTTGGTTAAGTAATTTCAACATCAAGAAGTAAACCATTTTATCATCCCGTACGGCTTATCCGTGCGGGATGAATTTGTTTAGCTATGTAGCATATGTCGATTTTTTAGGGTTTACCGACAGCTTTTCCGCAATAAATTATGTAATTTTGCATGGTGGGCAAGCCCCACAAGAAAGATTGTTTTAGGTAAAATAATAAAGACATGAGTCTAAACATAGCAAAAGACGGCCGCAAGCGGATTGTGATAGTTGGCGGTGGATTCGGTGGTTTGCAGGTTGCAAACAGGCTTAAAGGCACCGATTATCAGGTGATACTTATCGACAAGAACAATTATCACCAGTTTCCACCGCTTATTTATCAGGTGGCCTCGGCAGGTATGGAGGCCAGTTCCATATCGTTTCCTTTCCGCAGAAACTTTCAAAAACGCAAGAACTTTTATTTCCGAATGGCCGAATTGCGTGCCATCTTCCCCGAAAGAAAACTAATTCAGACCTCAATAGGGAAGGTGGAGTACGATTATTTGGTGCTGGCGGCTGGCACTACTACCAACTTTTTTGGCAATAAGAATGTTGAAGAGCATGCCATGCCCATGAAAACGGTGGCCGAGGCAATGGGTTTGCAAAACGCTATACTGGCGAACATCGAACGCGCCATAACCTGTGCCACGAAACAAGAACAGCAAGAGCTGCTTAATGTGGTGGTGGTTGGCGGTGGAGCAACGGGCGTTGAGATTGCAGGTGTGCTCTCTGAAATGAAACATACAATTCTTCCACACGACTATCATGACCTAGACCCCAGCTTGATGAACATCTATCTTATCGAGGCTGGCAATAGATTGTTGTCGGCTATGTCGCCCGAATCGTCGTCGGCAGTGGAGAAGTATCTGCGAGAAATGGGCGTGAACATCTTGCTTAACAAGATGGTGACCGACTATAAGGACCATAAGGTGATGTTGGCCGATGGTTCTTCGATATCTACTCGTACGTTTATTTGGGTAAGCGGTGTGGCAGGACAGTGCGTTGGCAACCTCGATGCCGGCCATTTAGGCCGTGGAAGGCGCATCAAAGTAGATGTCTTTAATCGTGTAGAGGGGCTAGAAGATGTGTTCTGCATTGGCGACCAGTGTATCGTTGAAGGCGATAAAGACTATCCCAACGGGCATCCGCAGTTGGCACAGGTGGCCATTCAGCAGGGCGAAAACCTGGCTAAAAACCTTAAACGCATGGCAAAGGCAAAGCCGTTAAGCCCTTTCCGCTATAAAAACCTTGGCGCAATGGCCACCGTTGGTCGAAACAAAGCCGTGGCCGAGTTTGCCAAAATAAAGATGAACGGCTTTTGGGCATGGTTTATGTGGCTCGTTGTGCACCTCCGTTCGATACTAGGCGTGCGCAACAAGATGGTGGTTTTGCTCAATTGGATGTGGAACTACTTTAACTACAACCAGTCGTTGCGCATGATTTTCTATCCCAAGAAGGCCAAAGAGATACGCGATAGGGAAGAGCGCGAGGCCAAAACGCACAGGGGAGAAGACCTGATGGAGGGATAAACGTAAAAGGAAGTGAGAAAAGAATAAACGTAAAGGAGGTGAGAGAAAAGCGCGTGCCAAATGGCGTGTTACAGAACGGCGAATGCCCCAAAGTCTAAAACTTAGGCGGACAGACGTTCACCCTTTCACTTTTTTTTCGTACTTTTGCAATCATAAAGCACATAGAAGAAAGTATGAACGTATTAGAACTAAGTGAGCAGGAGATAGTAAGAAGACAGAGCCTGCAAGAGTTGCGCGACTTGGGAATAGACCCTTATCCCGCAGCAGAGTATCCCACTGATGCTTTTTCAACCGACATAAGAGATAACTTTAAGGACGACGAGCAACGCGAAGTGTGCATTGCTGGTAGGATGATGACGCGCCGCGTGATGGGAAAGGCCAGCTTTATGGAGCTGCAAGATTCGAAAGGGCGCATACAGGTGTATGTTACGCGCGACGACATCTGCCCCGATGAGAATAAGGAATTGTACAATACGGTGTTCAAACGCTTGCTCGACATCGGCGACTTTGTAGGCATACGTGGATTCGTGTTCCGCACACAGACGGGCGAAATATCGGTTCACGCCAAAGAACTCACGCTGTTGAGCAAGAGCATCAAGCCACTTCCCATCGTGAAGTATAAGGATGGAGTGGCCTACGACAAGTTCGACGACCCAGAATTGCGTTTCCGTCAACGTTATGTAGACCTCGTTGTGAACGAAGGCATTAAGGAAACCTTCTTAAAACGTGCGAAGGTAATTAGCACTATGCGCCAATTCTTCGACGAGGCAGGCTATACAGAGGTTGAAACACCTACGCTGCAAAGTATCGCGGGCGGTGCTACGGCGCGCCCATTCGTTACACATTTCAATGCGCTGAACCAAAAAATGTTCCTGCGTATCGCCACCGAGCTTTATCTAAAACGACTTATCGTTGGCGGTTTTGAGGGTGTTTACGAGATTGGGAAGAACTTCCGCAACGAGGGTATGGACAGAACGCACAACCCAGAGTTCACGTTGATGGAGCTTTATGTGCAATATAAGGACTACAATTGGATGATGTCGTTCACCGAACGTCTGCTCGAAACCATCTGTGTGGCCGTTAATGGTAAGCCAGAAAGCGTGGTTGATGGGCAGGTTATCAGCTTTAAGGCTCCTTATCGCCGCTTACCCATACTCGATGCCATAAAGGAGAAGACGGGTTACGACCTCAATGGCAAGACGGAAGATGAGATTAGGCAGGTGTGCAAGGAACTGAAGCTAGACATAGACGAAACGATGGGCAAAGGAAAGCTTATCGATGAGATTTTCGGTGAGTTCTGTGAGGGGCAGTTTGTTCAGCCAACCTTCATCACCGACTATCCTGTTGAGATGAGTCCGCTAACGAAGATGCACCGCTCTAAGCCTGGATTGACCGAACGTTTCGAGCTTATGGTTAACGGAAAAGAGCTGGCTAACGCCTATTCAGAGCTTAACGACCCCATCGACCAAGAGGAACGTTTCGTTGAACAGATGAAACTTGCTGATAAGGGCGACGACGAGGCAATGATAATTGACAAGGACTTCCTTCGTTCTTTGCAATACGGCATGCCCCCAACGTCGGGTATCGGCATCGGTATAGACCGCCTCGTGATGCTTATGACGGGTCAAACTGCCATTCAAGAGGTGCTGCTCTTCCCACAGATGCGTCCCGAAAAGAGCATCCCTAAGAGCACTACGGCCGAGTGGCAAGCACTAGGAGTGCCCGCCGAATGGGTGTCCGTGTTCAATAAAGCTGGCTATAACCTCATCTCTGACATAAAAGAGGTGAAGGCGCAAAAGCTGCAAATGGACGTTTGCAACGTAAACAAGAAATATAAACTAGGGTATGAGAACCCGAAGGTGGACGCCTTCCAAGCTTGGATAGACAAGGCCAACGAAGGCTAAATAACGGCTAGGGGTGAAAGGGAACGCGTAAGGCACAGGCCTTTGTTTTCCTTTCCGCCCTTTTGCCTTGTTATTTTTTGAGGTTCAAAAGGGCGATACTTGCCCACTCCTCGCTCCTTCTCACCTTTAACCCTTTCACTTAACCATGTTCAACTGCGGTAAAATAGCAATAGTGGGAGGTGGTAGCTGGGCTACTGCCATTGCCAAAATTGTGGTGCGACACACGCATCACATCGGCTGGTATATGCGCCGCGACGACCGTATAGACGACTTTAAGCGCTTGGGGCACAACCCAGCCTACTTGATGAGCGTTCACTTTAACGTAGACGAGATTTACTTTTCGAGCGACATCAACAAGATTGTGGAGAACTACGACACGCTTGTTTTCGTGACACCCTCACCTTATTTGAAGAGTCATCTCAAAAAGTTGAAGACACGTTTGCACGATAAGTTCGTGGTTACGGCCATCAAGGGACTTGTATCCGAGGACAATTTGCTTTGCTCCGAGTTCTTCCATCAGGTGTACGACGTGCCTTACGCCAATATTGCTTGCATCGGCGGTCCGTCGCATGCCGAAGAAGTAGCCCTCGAAAGGTTGTCTTATCTCACCGTAGGCTGTGCCGACACAGAGAAAGCGCAAGCCTTCACCGAGATTTTAAGCAGCGATTTCATCAAGACAAAGACCAGTCAGGATGTCGTGGGCATTGAATATTCGTCGGTATTGAAGAATGTTTACGCCATTGCAGCAGGCATTTGTAGCGGTTTGAAGTATGGCGACAACTTCCAAGCTGTGCTCATGTCCAACGCTGTTCAAGAGATGTCGCGTTTCCTTTCGGCGGTACATCCGCTCGAACGCAGTGTTTACGACAGTGTTTATCTCGGCGATTTGCTGGTTACAGGCTACTCTAATTTCTCGCGAAACCGTACCTTTGGCACAATGATCGGCAAGGGGTATAGCGTAAAAAGCGCACAAATAGAGATGGAAATGATTGCCGAAGGTTATTTCGGAACGAAGTGCATGAAGGAAACTAACAGACATCTGCACGTGAACATGCCGATTCTCGATGCTGTATATAATATCTTGTACGAGAAGATTTCGCCACAAGTGGAGATAAAGTTGCTTACTGATAGCTTTAGATAAACCGTCAAAAAGATATTCATATTTTTGACAGAAGGACATAAGCACATGCTCTTGATTTAAGCTTTTCACAATACGATCGACAATATGGAGGTAGAAAATGCGATAACTAAGATTATAAATTGTGCTTATACAGTGCACAAACAGCTGTCTATTGGTTTTGCAGAGAATGTATACAAGAATGCAATGGTCATTGAGATGAGGGAACAAGGTCTTAGTGTAAAGACAGAAATGCCTTTTGAAGTAATGTATAAAGGTCGCGTAGTTGGAAGTTATCGAGCTGACATTGTGGTGGAAGATAAAGTCATACTGGAACTTAAAGCAGTTCATTCACTTGCGGTTGCGCACGAAATACAGCTAGTAAACTACCTTACGGCTCTGCATATCGATTATGGTCTACTGATCAATTTTGGTAGTGAACTCATAACTATTAAACGTAAATTCAGAACTTATCGCAAAGCACATTAAACATTTTCGCAAGCCAATAACATTCAATCTCCTCAAAGGAATTTCCTTTTCAATAAACTTATGTCCTTATGTTCTTCTGTCAAAGCAACATAAACTTCTGTCGAAAATCAACGTGTTATAAAGATTAACTTACATATAATAACCCCCGACCTAAAAACATGTCCTTCTGTCTTTCAGTCAAAAGAACATGCGCTTATGTCAAAAACAAATATATAAGATGAAAAATATCAGCTTAGACATCACCAAAGCCGCCCAATTTCTTAGTGAGGGCGCAGTGAAAGCCTACGAGCCGCAAGTGAAAGCGGCGCAAGAGGCTCTGGAAAATGGCACTTGTCCTGGTAACGACTTCTTGGGTTGGCTGCATTTGCCCAGCTCCATCACCCCCCAATTTCTAGACGAGGTCCAGGCCGTTGCCAACACCTTGCGTGAGAAATGCGAAGTAATCGTTGTGGCAGGCATCGGTGGCAGCTACCTCGGTGCGCGTGCCATAATCGAGGCTTTGGGTAATTCGTTCGCATGGCTTGTGGGAGATAAGGCTAATCCCACTATTGTTTTCGCAGGAAACAACATCGGCGAAGACTATCTCTCCGAACTTTCCGACTATTTAAAGGATAAACGTTTCGGTGTGATTAATATCTCCAAGTCGGGTACTACCACCGAGACGGCTCTCGCATTCCGTCTACTTAAAAAGCAATGCGAAGAACAACGCGGTAAGGCGGAGGCCAAAGACGTTATCGTGGCCATTACAGATGCCAAACGTGGAGCTGCAAGAGCCGCCGCCGACAAAGAAGGTTATAAGACCTTTGTGATACCCGACAATGTGGGTGGACGTTTCTCTGTACTGACACCTGTTGGCCTATTGCCCATCGCTTGCGCAGGTTTCGACATTAAGGCATTGGTTAATGGTGCCGCCGATATGGAGAAAGCCACAGCCCCCAGCGTTCCCTTTACTGAGAACATCGCTGCCCAATACGCTGCCGTGCGCAACGCATTGTACACCGAAAAGGGAAAGAAAATCGAGATAATGGTGAACTATCAGCCTAAGTTGCACTTCATTGCCGAGTGGTGGAAACAACTTTACGGCGAAAGCGAGGGTAAGGAACACAAGGGTATTTTCCCCGCATCGTGCGACTTTACCACCGACCTGCATTCTATGGGACAATGGATTCAGGAAGGTGAACGCAGCATCTTCGAAACCGTAATAAGCGTTGAACAACCAGCAAAGAAACTGTTGTTCCCCAACGATGACGAGAATCTAGACGGTTTGAACTTCCTTGCGGGCAAACGCGTTGACGAGGTTAACAAGATGGCCGAGTTGGGAACGCTGCTCGCTCACGTAGATGGTGGCGTGCCCAATATCCGCATCAGCGTGCCCGAATTGAACGAATATTACATCGGACAATTGATTTATTTCTTCGAAATAGGTTGTGGCATCAGCGGAAACGTGCTTGGCGTAAATCCGTTTAACCAGCCGGGCGTGGAGGCTTACAAGAAAAACATGTTTGCCTTACTAGACAAACCTGGTTACGAGGCCGAGAGCAAGGCTATAAAAGAACGTCTGAAATAAATTCTTTAATATGCGAAACGCCTCTTCGCTTGCAAAAACGAAGAGGCGTTTTGCTTGCTTTTATATTCGCAAATGAACAATATGTATGCTCCCACTTCGCCCAATTTGCCTTTTGGCCATGAGCAAGAAGTGAGGCTTTATCTGGAAAATAGCGGTTTCGACAGCTTTCAACCGCAAGCCGTGCTATTCGATATGGATGGCGTGTTGTACGATTCCATGCCCAATCATGCCCGTTGCTGGCAAGAGGCTATGGCTAAATTCGGACTGAGAATGACGGCTACCGACGTGTATGCAACCGAAGGTATGCGCGGTGTAGAAACAATCAGGCTGATGGTGAAGGCGCAACAGGGACGTGATATATCGGAAGACGAGGCGCAAATGATGTACGATGAGAAGGCCCGACTCTTCGGTCTGCTACCCAAAGCACCCATTATGGAGGGTGTTTTAGGCCTGATGGAGAAGATAAAGGCGGCTGGCATGTGCATCGTTGTGGTTACTGGGAGTGGTCAGCTACCCCTGATTGAGCGTTTGCAGCATGATTTTAAGGGCTTTGTTACGGCCGATAAGATTGTCTCGGCTTATGATGTGACGCGTGGAAAACCTGCTCCCGACCCTTATCTGATGGGCTTGCAAAAGGCTGGTGACTTGCTACCCTGGCAAGGAATTGTGGTAGAAAATGCGCCAATGGGTGTGCGCGCAGGTGTGGCTGCAAAGATATTTACGATTGCCGTTAATAGCGGACCCTTGCCAAATGCAACTTTGGCAGGCGAAGGAGCGAACATCGTGTTCGACAGAATGACGCAATTACGTGATACATGGATGAGTGACCATGACTGATTTTAGTTTCATATCGCATACCATAGGCAAGGCGATGGTGGCCGAAGTTGCCGCCAACAATATGCTTTTGACTGTCCCCGAAGATGCAAACGACCTTTTGGGAAATGCCTATTATCAAGGTTTCGATGGCATGATCATCTCTGCCGACAAAATTTCGCCACGCTTTTTCGACCTCAAAACGAGGTTGGCAGGCGAGATTTTGCAAAAGTTCTCCACCTTTCGGATGCGTTTGGCCATCGTTGGCAACTTCTCCACCTTTACCAGCGAAAGCCTTAAAAGTTTCATTTACGAAAGCAATCGCGGTAACCTAATACACTTTTCGCCAACCACAGCCGATGCCTTAGCTTGGTTTTTAAAAATCTGTTAATAGTACATTTAGCCTAAAATAACAGATAGTTTAATTTTCAATATACTTCATTTGCTCGATTAGTTTTATCACTGAAAGTCAGTGCAACTGATATTCTAACTTCCTCCAACCTTGCTTTACTAATATTCCTTACAAGTTATATTCCCCACAGACATTGTCTCGATGTAGGATTACTGTACATTGACTTATTTCACGTTACAAAATATATTTCATACAAGGAACTTGTGACAATAATCATTTTGACCTTGGACTATTCGTCAGATTGCTACGAATGTGAAATAGTTTAGCCCCAATTGCCCCTTAATGCTTGAACAGGTTTTGTGTATTGTTGAGCATATTCTCTGTCTTAGTATTGAAAGCGTAGTGAGCTACATCAAGAGAATAAGACAGGTAAGATGCCGACAAGCAAACGAAAGGGGGACAGAAAGCTATGGAAAACCACTTATCTTTTGGATATGCTGTATAACAACCGATTGGGGCTCGATGTATTATCTACTAGTTGAAAACCGACTTTAGCTGACAGATTACTTCTACGTTTACATGGTGCAGCCATTATTGGCCGTGGGCAGCAAGCTCTACAACCACATGAGCTGGCGGTCGTAAACGTTCGTGCTTACTATGCCGATTCGCATGTGCTTGTATATGGCTAATCGTTGTTTTGTCTATTTTTCAGCAAGAATTTTAACATTATGAGTGCCTTTTTTTCAACCAATCGTCCACCTTGCTGCAAATAATCGATTCTCGCGAAGGTTTGTTTAGGGGCAAAAGGGGGGAGCATGTGAATGTTGGCAAAATGAATATTTATTTGACAACACCGCCATTTGCACCTATTTCGGGGCTATTTACTACAAGATAAAGTGCGTTTTGGTGCAAAATGAACTGCGTTTTGGTGCAAAATGAACTGCGTTTTGGTGCAAAACGCAAGGTAAAATGCCGCGAATTGCAGTGCGTTTTGCTGCTAAACGCAAGCTTAAATGCTGCTAAATGCAAGACGATAAGAATAAATATCCGCTGTAATTGTATAAACAAAACCTTTTGAAACCATGAAACACATGGCTGAATGGGGCAAAATAGCCATTAAAATGTGGGGTTCTAGGTGCTAAAAGTGTGTAATCGGGCTTCAAAAATTATGAGATGACAGCCAATCTAGAAAGGCTAAATGGTGCAAAATGCAGGTTTTTCTCTTGAAAATGGACAAAACAAAAGACGTGAAAGGTTAGAAATAGTGGCTTTTTACCTACTTTTCAGCCAACATTTTCGCTAGAACGAAGTGAAAATTAGAGCGACATTGTAAAACAAAAGTAACGATTTTAAGCTTTGTATATTGATGGGTTGGATGAGTTTGTATTATTTTGAATTGATAAGTTTATGAGCTTTAAGGTTTGAAAGTTGATGAATTGATGTACTTGGTAGTTGTTGAATTTTCGTGAGTTTATAAGCCAATGAGTTGATTTGTACTCCACGCCTCTCAATTTATAAAAGTATTATAGCCAAACATAATTGGCTTTGAAAGGCCATAGGTGCATCGTAAGCAAACAAAAGTTTACCTTTTCCTCAGCGTTAGCGTTTATTGATGCTACGCACGTCTTGCATTCTTCTAACAACATTTTTCCAAAAGCAATTCTGTTTAACTATAAAAGTCAAGACGACATCAAATACTGAATTTAATAAAGGCTGGTTGTTGGGGAAAGATTAAAAGATGCCCTAATGAGACCTTGTTAGGGATAAAAAACGGGTTACATTTGGGAGATTTGTCCAATTGTAACCCGTTTATCGTAATGTTAAAATGCAACTTTCATTTAAATGTATACAAATAGGTATCTAAGAAAGCGTCACTTCTGCACAACTGAACGCAGGTTGTTGCCGCTATGCTTTCAGGTCGCTTTGATACCAAGCGAAGAGTTTTGATACGCCATCGGCTATCTCCACCCTGTGTTTCCAGCCAAGATTGTTCAGCTTTGTAACATCGGTGAGTTTGCGTGGAGTGCCATCTGGTTTGGTGGAGTCGAACTGGATGTTACCCTTAAAGTCAACGGCTTGCGCTATGAGTTGCGCCAATTGCTTGATTGTAATTTCCTTTCCTGTACCAACATTGATGTGGCAGTTCCTTATTTCGCCCAATGCGGGAATGGCACCACCACGTCCTGCGTTCGAGTTTCGGTCGTTTAGGCCGTTGGTTTCCGCTCCATAGAATACCGAAGAGTATTTCTCGATGCCGATGATGTCGCTGAAATCCACGTTAAGCAGTACGTGTACGCTGGCGTCTGCCATGTCTTCGCTCCACAAAAATTCGCGAAGTGGTTTGCCCGTACCCCACAGTTGCACAGCATTGTCGGCAATACCATATTTGGAGAGCACCTCTAAAATACGCTGTTCTTGGGCAGTGCCGTCAACACCTTCCACGGGGCGTTTGTTTAAGTCGGTGCGAATAGCTTGCCAATTGCCTTCGTTGATAAGCTTGGCAAGGTAAATCTTTCGCATCATGGCCGGCATAACGTGGCTGTTTTCCAAGTGAAAATTGTCGTTTGGCCCGTACAAGTTGGTGGGCATCACGGCAATATAGTTCGTGCCATACTGCAAATTGTAGCTCTCGCACATTTTCAGTCCAGATATTTTGGCTAGTGCATACTCCTCGTTGGTGTATTCCAGGGGCGAAGTAAGCAGCTCGTCTTCCTTCATTGGCTGGGTGGCGTTTTTGGGATAGATACATGTTGACCCCAAAAAGAGCAGCTTTTTAACGTTGTGGCGAAATGATTCGCTGATGACGTTGCACTGCATCTGCATGTTCAGCATGATGAAGTCGGCCCGATATAGCGAGTTGGCCATGATGCCTCCCACGTGTGCCGCGGCCAAAACCACGGCTTCGGGCTGTTCTTCGTCGAAGAAAGCACGCACTTGCGCTTGGTTGGTGAGGTCTAGTTCGCTGTGTGTTCGCCCCACAAGGTTGTGATATCCCCTTGTTTCGAGGTTCTTCCAAATGGCCGACCCAACAAGTCCTCGGTGTCCGGCCACATATATTTTCGTATCTTTATGTAGCATTTCGCAGGTTTAATGGGGTTGTGAGGCCTATTCGGGCATCTGTGCCTTGATATATAGTTTTTTAACGAACAGCATGTCGTGTTCCACCATCTTTTTAATCAATTGCTTGAAAGACGTTTTGGTAGGACTCCATCCCAACTTTGTTTTGGCTTTTGTGGGATCGCCAAGAAGTTGGTCAACCTCGCATGGACGGAAGTATTTGGGGTCTACCTCAATGAGCACGCGATTGGTTTGAACGTCGATACCTTTCTCATTTACACCTTGGCCTTCCCAGCGGATATTAATCCCAGCCTCTTTAAAGGCAAGCTCGCAGAACTCGCGAACGGTGTGCATTTCACCCGTAGCGATGACAAAGTCTTCGGGTTGCTCTTGTTGCAGCATCATCCACATACATTCCACATAGTCTTTGGCATATCCCCAATCGCGCTTGGCATCGAGGTTACCCAAATAAAGCTTGTCTTGAAAGCCTTGTTTGATGCGACATGCAGCGAGCGTAATCTTGCGCGTAACGAAAGTTTCGCCCCTTCGTTCGCTCTCGTGGTTGAACAAGATGCCGTTGCAGCAATACATGTCGTAGCTTTCGCGATAGTTTTTCACAATCCAAAAACCGTATAGCTTGGCCACAGCATAGGGCGAACGGGGATAGAAAGGTGTGGTTTCTTTCTGCGGAACCTCTTGCACCTTGCCGTAAAGTTCGGAAGTGGAGGCCTGATAGATGCGACATTGCTTTTCTAGTCCGCAGATACGCACGGCCTCAAGCAGTCGCAACACGCCCGTTGCATCAACATCGGCAGTGTATTCGGGTACTTCGAACGACACCTTCACGTGGCTTTGTGCAGCCAAGTTGTATATTTCGGTGGGACGAACTTCGCCAATGATGCGGATGAGCGACGACGAATCGGTCATGTCGGCCCAGTGCAGGTTGATGGGGCGCTGCTTTTTCATGTCCCTAACCCATTCGTCTAGGTAGAGGTGTTCTATCCTCCCCGTGTTGAACGACGACGAACGTCTTAGCAATCCATGTACATCGTACCCCTTCTCGCTTAAGAGTTCAGCCAGATAACTGCCGTCTTGACCGGTGATGCCTGTTATGAGCGCAACTTTTCTTTCCATGTAGTATAATGTATGTTATTCGCTGAATTGTTTTATACGTTGTTCTTCACTTCGTTTGCAAATAAGCAAAATGCCATCTTGTTCGGCCACGATACAATCGTCAAGCCCTTGTATCACCACACGTTGTTCTTGGGTGGTGTGCACGATGCAATTGTGCGAATCGTATAGCTTAATGTTGTTTCCGATGCAGGCATTGCCATAAAGGTCGCGCTTAGACTGCTCCCAAAGGCTGCCCCAAGTGCCTAAATCGCTCCACCCGAACTCGGCAGGACAAACGAAAATCTCTTCTGCTTTCTCCATGATGGCATAGTCTACCGAGATGTTTTCGCACTGTGGATAGGTCTCGTCTATCTTCGTTTGCTCTTCAGGAGTTCCATAATAGGGCATCAATCCTTCGAAAAGCTTGCTCATTGCAGGCTGATAAACCCTGAATGCGTTGACAATGGTATGTACGCTCCAAATGAAAATGCCTGCATTCCAGAAGTAGTTGTTCTTGCTGATATATTCTGTCGCCGTGGGCAGGTCGGGTTTTTCACGGAACGAATCGACTCTGAACACCTCGGTATTACGAGCCGAATTAACACTGAGGTCGGCCTGAATGTATCCGTATCCCGTTTCGGGGCGTGTGGGTTTCATGCCTAATGTGAGTATGGCGTCTGTTTCGCTAGTGAATTTAAGGCATGAATTAACCACGCGTCTAAACTCCTGTACGTCGGTCACCACATGGTCGCTAGGGGTGACAATGACGTTAGCTCCTGGACATTCTTTTTTTATTCGCCAGCTAACGTATGCGATACAGGGGGCAGTGTTGCGCCTACATGGTTCGAGTAAGATGTGGCTTGGGTCGATTTCTGGCAGCTGCTCGGCCACCACGCTTTGGTATTTCTTGTTGGTTACAATCCATACGTTCGACGGAGGGCATACTGTTGCGAACCTATCGAGCGTGAGTTGCAACAACGAACGCCCCGTGCCAAGCACGTCGATAAATTGCTTGGGTTTCTCTTCGGTGCTCATTGGCCAAAACCTACTGCCAACTCCACCTGCCATGATGACGAGATGATTAAAATTGTTCGTGCTCATAAAATCGTTATATTTATATCCTTACAGGGTTTGGTGGCAGGCAAAAAACAGGCTATTCTTTGTTTTGTTTTGCGGCATTCGCTTGTAGATGAGCGGTTATTGTGCCTGCGCATTCCCTTGTATATTGTGCTGATTGTTAATTGTTTGAAACAAGGCATAACGCTTTCTGCCTTATTGTTCACCGTTCTTAATCTGGTGAAGGCCATGTAATGACAATTCGTTTTTATCGTTCATTAAGTGCTGTGTGCTTATTTTTCCAAGCTTTCACCGCAGGCAAAGTTAGCGTTTTTTTTTAAGCCTACAAAAACATTTCGGCTTTTCTTTTTGCAAGGTGGTACGGCTTGGCACACTTCTTGGTGTTAATACATTGGCAAAAACTTGCGTATTTGGTTTTTTTTCATTACCTTTGCAAGGTTTTACGGCATGTTTTAATAAACAAGTTAACGGACATTTAAAATTGATGTGAGGTTACAAAATGAGGCAATTAAAAATTCAAAAAAGCATTACCAATCGTTCTAGTGAGGCACTTGACAAATACCTTGTTGAGATAGGAAGGGCTCCATTGATTTCAATTGACGAGGAGATAGAGCTTGCCCAGAAGATAAGGAAGGGTGGCCCAGAGGGCGAGAAGGCGAAAGACAAACTGGTTACGGCCAATCTACGCTTTGTTGTGTCTGTTGCGAAACAGTATCAACATCAAGGGTTGACGCTTACCGACTTGATAGACGAGGGTAATATTGGGTTGATTAAGGCTGCACAAAAGTTCGACGAGACACGCGGTTTCAAGTTCATCTCGTACGCCGTTTGGTGGATACGCCAAAGCATCCTTCAAGCCATTGCTGAACAAAGTCGTATTGTGAGGCTACCCCTTAATCAAGTTGGCTCGCTCAACAAAATCAATCACGAGATAAATAAGTTTGAACAAGAAAACCAACGTCATCCTTCCGTTTCCGAATTGTCGGATGCAACAAACATCGACGAGGAGAAAATCGGGCAGAGCCTGATGGCAGACGGGCACCACGTAAGCATTGATGCGCCTTTCCAAGATGGCGAAGACAATTGCATGCTTGACGTGATGGCTTCTGGCGATGATAGCCGAACAGACAAGCAAGCCGACCATGAGTCGATGGCACTTGAACTGAATAGTGTTTTGGCAAAGGTGCTTAAAGATAGGGAAATAACCATTATCCGAGAGTGTTTCGGCATTGGCTGCCACGAAAAAGGATTGGAAGAGATTGGCGACCAGCTAGGTTTGACACGCGAACGCGTGAGACAAATACGTGAAAAGAGCATTGCCAAACTGCGCGACAGCGGCAACGCAAAGATTTTAATGAAATATCTGGGCTAACATGTTTGCCCTTAACAATGATTACGAACATCCCACCATTTGCTTGGTGGGATGTTTCTTTTTGCAAGCAATGACCAGACCAATCACCTATTCTTCGGCTCAACGGAAGATTGACGGGGACGATATAACAGGCTTTAAAATCGAGTAGGAGGTTAATACTAATTGTCGGTTTTTAACTTTTTACATTGGTATTTACCTGCCTCGCATACCATTGAACATGCCGTTCGACATACCTCGGTTTCTGTTTTGGGTGGCATTCGAGAAATGTCTCTGTCAAAGTAGGTGCTCCTTGCAGGGTGTAAACTATCGTTGTTTATCTCCCTTGCTCAAAATATGGCTATGAGCTATACGCCAACAACCATTCCTAATATTATCCCATTTACGGGCTTTACATTTATCTATACCACATCTTATGAGGCTTGCCACTCATGTAACGACTCTTTTCCAAGACATCGATACACCCATCCGTATTCTCCGGCCAAACCCATCGGCTGTTTTAAGCTGGATACGATTCATGTAGCCAAAGGGTAATAACCAGTCCATCCCTTTGTCTATTAGTTCAGCTTACGTTTTCTATTGGCGTATACTTCTATGTTAACGCTCAGAGTTTCGTCGTTTTGTTAAGGTTAAATTTGTATCTTTGTTTATTAGAACTTGGTACTGATGCAATAAGATTGCACCATACTAATTAGAAAATATTAAACCGCTCGAAATGAAAGAAGACAATAAATGGGTAGTTGCTGCTGCTCAATTAGCGCAACGACTACATCAGAACCAAAAGGATAAGGCAGGTGTAGACTACTTTACTGGACACTTATCCTATGTTGCTTCCTTGGGAAAGACATGGCAAGAAAAGGTTGCTGGGTATCTTCATGATGCAAATGAAGATACACCTAATAGTATAGACTCCATTCTTATGATGCTTGAAGAAGCGGCAAAAGACACTCTGCCTACTGAAGATAGAGACAGATTGGCTAAGGCATTGCTTCTGCTCAATCACCATACAGCCGAAAACAGAGAAGAGTATATCAGTCGTATAAGCAATGATCCGCTAGCAAGAGCAGTTAAAATAAACGATTTAACTCACAACATGGACATTCGGCGTTTACCACACATAACATCCAAAGATACTGAACGAATTGAAAGATATAGGAAAGAATATTCTATTCTGAACAAAGGAAATAACAAGAAGAAAATGTAAACCAAGTGAGAGAACTTATAAGAAATGCTTATCACTTGGGCAAGAAAGAACAAATCATACAAAAATAATAAGGCACTAAGCATTGATAAAATTAGTGCGTTACACCCAGATAGTTATGATGTTGAATTACTTAGCATCAAAATCTTGGGTAAAACAAATGGTGTAAATCATACAATTCGTTGATTTACACCATTTATTTTGCGGAGAGAGAGGTTTATGAACCAAACTCTGCTAACTCGTTGTAATTAAATGTCCTATCAATTTTGACAAATCGGTCGTGTAGCATTTTTGTAGCAGTATTTTGACTGCTCGATGACTACCATTCTGACTACCTTTTGAAAGCACAACTGCTCTCTTTTCTTCGGTACAAAGGTATATAAAATTGTACCAACCTCCAAATCTTTGTACCATAAATATTTAGAGATTTTACTGCTACACATTCCAGTGCAAGGTGCAAGACCCCTTATATATAAGGGCTTGCACCTTGCACTGGAGGACTTGTGTGTGATTGCCTAATATTGGTTGACCTTTTATAGCTTTATCACTAATAAAAGGTGAATTATGTTATTATTTATTTCTATATAAGTTTACTATATTTATCTTATTATGCTTGATATAGAAACCCTTTGCATCCGCCACCAAACAAATAATTGCATCTGGTGCATGACGACTTGCAGAGGGTACATAAACTTGCGTGTGACGGGTTGCTCGTGCCAAGATGTTTCTATAACTTTATGTTTATGAAAGAGTTACTGGAATTTCTTCGAAATGAGAGATTGAACAAACATCTAAAACAGGCGTATCTAGCTGAGAAATTGGGAGTTGATGAAAGCACAATATCCCGATGGGAGTCTGGTCAGATTACAATGGACTTTCTCCAAATAGTAAACTATGCGACTGTTTTGGAGATAGATGTTTATGAAATGTTTGCATATCTCGCAAGCAATGGACAAGATCTTCTCAGACCTATTGCAGAAGTACACGTTGAGGTGTATACAAAAGAAGCCTACAACTCTCTTATGCAATACCTTGCGAATTCTGGGATGGATATAACAATTAAAAGCACCAAGTTGAAAAGATGGAAATAATCGCAGTAGAAAGCCAAGCCTATCAGGAACTGATAGATAGGCTCAACCGAATAGAGCAGTATGTTGAGCGCACTTCTCATCTTATCCAAGATATAGATGACGAGCTAGAGATGACAACCAAAGACCTTATCGGGACTCTGAATGTTTCAGAGTCCACCCTTTATCGCTGGCGCAAGAAACAGTTGGTACGGTATCGCTACACGGAGGGTGGCGATGTGCGCTACTTTTTCAAGTCAATCATTATTGCCGTGAAATGTAACCGGCTCCGTGTATCAGGGATGAGGAACGATGAGATTCTCGGACGACTCAACCGCTTCAAGGACAATCTTATAATGAGTTCTTGCCTTAACCCTAAAAATAGATAAAGTATGATAGATAAAGAACAAATACTTTTGCTTACACAAGGAGGGTTGAACGTGTTCTCCCATTTCCTTGGCTTTGAGGTGAACCTTCATCGCAACTTCCGCAGTCCTTTCTATGATGACAGGCGGGCTTCCTGTCATATTTTCTATGACAGGAAGAGCTCATCCTATAAGTTCTATGATCATGGCGATACCGCCTATTCAGGAGACTGTTTCTGGTTTGTGGCAACCTTGCGCAGCCTAAACCTGAAAACCGATTTTCCCAAAGTCTTGAAAATCATCGTACAAGAACTGGGACTGTATTCTTTGTATGACGGTGAGAGGTGTAGCGAGGGCAAAATTGCTACGCCGATTCAGAAAAGTCAAGTCATCCCAAGTTCAAAGGCTGACATTACCGAAAGTAAGGAAGAACGCCCATACAGTTTCGAGATACAGCCTTTTGATGATGGACTACTGAACTATTGGGCACATTATGGCATCCGGGAGGATACCCTCCGCCTTTTTCGGGTACGGAGTCTTAAACGCTATGAGAGTATTTCTTCTGATGGAAGAAAATTTGAACTTTATGGCTCACCTACGGAACCTATCTTTGCTTATATCGGAAACGGGTATGTCAAAATATACCGTCCCCACAGCCCGAAAATCCGCTTTCTTTATGGTGGGCGGATGCCTGCCACCTATTGCTTCGGAATGGAGCAGATTCCTGCCAAAGGAGATATGCTCTTCATTACAGGCGGGGAAAAGGATGTACTCTCATTGTATGCACACGGCTTCAATGCAATCTGCTTCAACAGTGAAACGGCACAGATACCGACAAGCATCATCGAGAGCCTTCAGCTTCGCTTTCGACATATCATACTTCTGTATGATGCTGACGAGACAGGCGTACGCGAGAGTCACAGACAAGCAGAACATCTGGCGGAATACAAGGTCTTGAGCCTTTCACTTCCGCTCATCGGCACGAAGTCTGAAAAAGACATTTCAGATTTCTTTGCCTTGGGCAACGGTGCAAAGGAACTGAAAGAGCTGCTTGCCAAGATGTTCTCAGACCTATACAGCCAAACCATGATGATGTTACGTTCCTGTGAGATTGACTATGAGAATCCACCGGACATTTCCAAATCGGTCGTGGCTGTGAATGGCGTTCCGCTGGGAACGCAGGACAATCTGTTCTGCATTACCGGAGGTGAGGGGACAGGCAAGAGCAATTATGTCGGAGCCGTCCTTGCCGGAGCGTTGGGAGAAGAACGGCTGCCGATAGAGAAAACATTGGGATTGGAGATTACCGCCAACCCCAAAGGCTTAGCAGTCCTGCACTATGACACGGAACAGTCCGAGGCACAGCTGCACAAGAACTTGGGTAAGACATTGCGTAGGGCTTCTTTGACGGCAGTACCGGAGTTTTGCCATTCCCTATATCTTGCCTCTCTGTCCCGCAAGGACAGGCTGAAGCTTATCCGCGAGAGTATGGACTTGTTCCATCACAGGCATGGAGGCATCCATCTTGTGGTGATTGACGGAATAGCCGACTTGATACGTTCCGCCAACGATGAAACGGAAAGTATTGCCATTGTGGACGAGCTTTATCGCTTGGCGGGGATTTATAATACCTGTATCATCTGCGTGCTGCACTTCGTACCGAATGGTATCAAACTCCGTGGTCATATAGGCTCGGAACTGCAACGCAAGGCGGCCGGTATTCTCTCCATTGAGAAAGACGACAATCCCGAATACTCTGTGGTGAAGGCATTGAAAGTCCGTGACGGAAGTCCGCTGGACGTACCGATGATGCTTTTCGGCTGGGACAAGGGTGAGGATATGCACGTCTATCGTGGCGAAAAGTCCAAGGAAGACAAGGAAAAGCGCAAGACCAATGAACTCATTGCCGTTGTCAAAGAAGCCTTCCGAAGTTCTTTCAAGCTCACTTACCAAGAACTTTGTGAGGTTCTGATGCGCGAAATGGAAATCAAGGACAGAACTGCAAAGAAATATATTGCCTATATGAAAGAGCAGCGTATTTTGATACAAGATACAAGTGGGAACTATCAAAAAGGAGAATTATGCCATACTTAGACCATCAGCCTGAAGATACATGGCAGAAACGCCTGTTTGATAAACTGAAGAATATGGAAGACAAGCTCGACCGTCTGCTTGTCCTACGAGAACAGGAAGTAGATACGACCGTTCACCCTCCATTGAAACCCGAATACTTGGATATCATAGATGTCTCCAAAATTTTGAAGGTGGAACAAAAGACCATCTACAACTGGGTGTGGGCAGGGAAGATTCCTTATCTCAAAGCTAACGGACGATTGCTTTTCCTTCGGGAAGAGATAGATGAAATGTTGCGTAAACGAGATGGTTGGTAACGGCAGGTAGTATACTGACATGTTAGATTTTGGCAATATATTTGTTTTTTTGCCAAAATCTAACTATCTTTGCACCGAACCATTAATGCTAGCAGAATGAATGTCAGTAATATCATTGTAGATTTTGCAAACGCCAACAAGGAATTCAAGACGAATGACTTGTCTGAGTATCTTTCCGGGAAGATTGAACTTTCCAAGAAGATGCTGTCCTGGCATTTACGCAAGTTGTTGGACGAAAAAAAAATATTCAGAATAAGCAAAGGAGTATATACAACAACCCCAAAAATCATTTTCCGTCCTGTTCCTAATGCTCACTCCATTCGGTTGTATAAGAAATTAAAAGCGGTATATCCCTTATTGGACTTTTGTGTCTATAACGGCGAAATACTGTCTGACTTGCAGCATCACCTGTCGTACAACAACAATATCTATATAGAAACGGAGCGTGATGCCACTGAAACCATTTTCCACTTTGTACAGGATATGCACGAACGCAGTTTCCTTTCGCCAAAGGAGGATATTATGTCCGATTATATCCGGTTGGACAAAAAATCCTTTATTGTGAAGCCTCTTGTTTCAGAATCGCCCATACAGGAAGTAAACGGCATAAATGTACCAAGAATTGAGAAACTCTTGGTTGATATCCAATGTGACAGGGATTTCTTCTACCTGCAAGGTCAAGAGTCCTTGTACATGATGCAGAATGCCTTTGCCAACTATAATGTGAATATTGGCATGTTACTGCGATATGCCTCACGGCGCAATATTAAACCGCAAATAGAAAAATATATCAAGGAATTTGTATGATCAAGAAAGAATGTATGACCACCGAGTGGATAAAATCCATTTCTGTGCGTAACAAGTATAAAGACCTGAATCTGATAGAGAAAGTTATCAGGGCAATGTCCCTGCTGGAGATGCTGAAATTGTCCGGTTGCCCATTCTGCTTCAAGGGCGGTTCGGCTCTGATGCTTATTTTGGGTGAGTCCGCTCACCGACTATCCATAGACATTGACATTATCTGCCCACCCGGGACGGATATTGAGCCCTATCTGAAAGATATAGAAAAGTTCGGGTTCATATCCAAAACCCTTGAAGAACGGCAGCAGAGAGACACGAATATTCCCAAGAGTCACTCGAAATTCTTTTATCACATCGCTTATAAGAACGATGATAAACCTGCGTATATACTGCTTGATGTCCTGTACGAGGATTTACAATACCACGCTACTGAAGAAGTCGAGATTAAAGGGCCTTTTATAGAATTGGACGATGAGCCGTTGAAGGTAACCGTGCCATCCGCTGATGAGATTCTCGGTGATAAACTTACGGCATTTGCCCCCAATACCTCTGGCATTCCTTATATCAAGGGAGACAGGGATTGCTCACTGGAAATCATCAAGCAGCTGTATGATGTAGGCAGGCTGTTTGAACATTCCGGTAACTTTCAGCACACTAAGGATACTTTCACCCAAATAGGGAAAATAGAATTGCAATATCGGGGCTTACCCGCTGAACTGTCACTCATTTATGAGGATATTAGGGAGACCGCCTTGTGTCTGGCTACTAGAGGGCAAATTGGTAAAGGTGATTTCAAAATGCTGCAAAGTGGCATTAAGAAAATAGACGGCTACATCTATAAGGGGAAATATCGCATAGAAGAAGCTATCGTGGATTCGGCTCGTGCGGCTTACCTTGCTACCTCAATAGAAAAATCAAGCACAAGAATTGAGAAATACGATGGAAATCCAAACACCATACTTGCCATGGAATTGTCTCCTTCCGTCAATAATAAACTCAACAGATTGAAGAAAATACTACCTGAAGCTTTCTTCTATTGGGTCAAGACAAGCGAACTATTACAAAAATAATCAGTTAGATTTTGGCAAGAAACAAATATTATTGCCAAAATCCAACTGACTCGACCAATAATTACAAATACACTTCCATTAGTGTCTCCATTTGGGTCTGAAACTCTGCAAGCGGCTATCCTCTTCTTTATCTTGGATAGGATTGTTCTCATTTTTCATCTTGGCAGAGTAGTTGTTGTCTGGTAAATCTTTTCCTTGCTTTATTTCCTCCTTTTCTTCCTTATCCTCATCAGGTGGAGCAAGTGTAAGTGCAATCTTTCTGTCCAGCTCCGCAGCTTCACTTTTAAGTGAGCGAAGCTCGTCCTCTTTTTTCCACGAGCTGTTTGCAATAGTAATGTAAACATCCTTATTGGCTGTTACTTTCTCCATTTCCTTCTCGTGCGATTCTATCACCTTTGGAATACGCTCCAAGGCATTAACGAAGTTCTGACATGCGAGTTTCGGGTCTGTTGCCAACTTACCGTTATTATAGGTATAGTAGATACTCTCCTGCCCTTTCACAAAGAAGCGGTTCACCGAGCAGTCGAACAAGTCCTTGGAAGTACTCTCTGTCTTGACCATGATGGAAAACCCATAAATCTCACCAATTTTGTTGTACTCGCCTTTGGTGCGAGCTTTTTCGTCTATTTCTTGCAGACGGGCAGCAATGGCCTTGATGTCTGTACTGTCTTCCACACCTTTGATTGTCAGTTTATTGACAGGTAATCCCTCGGTATCAC
>ERZ773059.50-NODE-50-length-54877-cov-10.834811_pt1 | contig 54877 bp, 57 predicted proteins | sample MGYA00580514_ERZ773059 | MGnify/ENA primary metagenome ERZ773059 (study PRJEB29015, sample SAMEA2737981) | human oral metagenome | biome: human oral; feature: human-associated habitat; material: dental | place: China | collected 2056 ...
GGGGCGTCACCGCCCAGCCCTCCTCCCCCTCCCCCACCTCCTCCCCCACCGAGCAGGCCGAGGCGCCTGAGCAGCCCGACCAGCAGTGGACGGTCGAGGGCACGGCGACGGCCGCCCCCTCACCGCTCGACCTGCCCCGCTGCACCACCTCGCCGGACACACCTTTGCCTTGCCTCGCAACGATTTCCCCCGATTCCCGCCGCGTCGTGGTCCTCGAGGAGGACGCCTCCCTGACCGCACTGGTCCGCCGCTAGCGCGGCATACGCCTCCCAGCCATAGCCCGCTGCGCCGGCCACGACCCCCGCCGCCCGCAGCTCCTTGCTAACCCGCGTTACCACCCCACTCCACTCCACTCCACTCCACTCCACTCCACCCCACCTCACCTCCCGCCTCCACCCCCTGCCACAGCATCCGCTCCACCCGGCTCGAAAGGTCCGACCATGGCTTACCGCCCCTCCCCGTCCGACATCCCGTTCACCATCCTCCCCATCGCTCTCCTCCTCGCATCCGGCTTCGTGCTGGGCGGCCTGATGGCTCACCCGTTCTGAGCTCCCCACGCTCCCACTACCTCCTCGAGGGCGTAGCGGGCACCCTGAGCCCGGTCCGGTTCGAGAGGCCGAGCGTCAGCGAGGACCGATCGACACCCCGGACCGAGGTGAACCGCCCCGCACAGCCCTCCCCCGCCGGTGCGTGTATGACATCGCTGCACGGACCGGAGCCCCCAGGCGCAGGTCCGTGCACCGTGTCATGCACGCGTCCGCCGGGGCCCGCACGATCGAGGGGCGAGTGCTCCGAGCGCAGGTGTATGCCATCGCTGCGTCACGCATCGCCCAGGCGCCCGCGTCGCGGAGCGCAGCGACGCGCTAGGCGCCGTAGCGATCGGGAGGCACCGTGGCATGCGCCGCAGCGGGGGCGCTCGCGCGCAGCCGCGGCCCGGCTTGCCGGGACGGGGGCAAGCAGAGTGCGGACCGGCACGGCACGCCGTCGACATATCCCGCTATTTTGTGTGACCCGCACCATGCCTAGCCTATGAGACGGGTACGGGTGCGGGACCGGCACACGGCTTGCCTAATTCCGTCCCAGGTTTCTCCGACCGTTGCAATTGCAACGAAAAGTCCGTTATGACGGCATACACTGCCCCACTTTCCCGCAGTATTCCGCCATCGCGCTCTCGGCCTCCCCGCCGGCCTCTCCCCGCCGTCGTCCTTAGCGGTTGTCGGGGCCGCGAGCGCGGCGCCGGCGGCGGTACGTAGACGCCCCGGGCCGGATCGGTACAGGCCCGCTCGCCTCAGACCCTCCATCGATCCACCCTCTCCGAGCCCCTGCGAAGCGGTTCCGACGCCGGTCCTCGCCGTAGCGATTCCCAGGGGTCTCCCAGGTTTCTCAGAGCTCTCCCAGGTTCATCCTCCACGGATGTGAATGCCGTCACTCAAATTAATTTCTCAAAGTGACGTATGATGACGGGCAAGAGATCTGGGTCACATGTAACTTATCATACACTTGCCGGTACCAAATGTATGCGGGGCATACGTACTTTCCGTTGGAATGGCGCGGTTGTATGCTAAGTTACAAGTTAAGTAATAGGCTTACTCCCCCCGTAGGGGGGAGTAAGCCATAACTATAGAGTGGCAACGTGGCTGGCGTCACACTACGTTCCCAGGATTCTCCCAGGTTCCCCGGCCGCGCCGATTTGCCTCCGATCACGTATGCGTGCATACTTCTACCCATGAGCAACCGCTACTCCCTCAGCCAGACCGACAGCCCTCGAACCACCTACCGCGTCATCGACCACTCGCTCGACGACGTGCCGGCCCTGCACCCGGCCACCCTGCCCAGCGGCGCCCCGCACCCGCTGGCCGGTACGCCTGTCAGCGTCGTCACCTCCCCGTCCCCAGCCCGCTACCGCGTACAGGGCGAGGGCCGCGCCAGGACCTGGGCCGAGCTGGGCGGGTACGCCGTCGCCGTCATCGAGCAGGTGCCCGCCTGGGCAGCCGCCCCCGCCGCCGCGGTCCTGCGCGAGGACCCTCACGCCTTCGACGGTATCCCCGAGGAGCTGGTCCACTCCCCCGCCGGCGGCCTGTCGGTGAGGACCTGGTTCGCGACCCTCACCTACACCCGCGCCCACCAGCTGCCCCGCTGGCAGGACCGCTACGCGGCGGCCGTCGTCCATGCCCCGTCGGCACGCCTCGCGCTGGAGCGCCTTCAGACGGCGCTGTAAGCCTCTCTGGCGGCCTAGCACCAGCGCCCCGGTACCAGCACCTAGGTACCGGGGCGCTAGTCCGTCTACGGGGCTTACACGGCTTCCGGGCCGTCGGCGCCCCTCGATCGTCTCGAGCGGCCGGACAGCGCGCCCTCCCCTTCCCTGAGGCCGTGTAAGCCTCTCTGACGGCCGGAAACCTCCACACCCATATGATGGCCCTGCCCGGCCCTGAAAGGCCGTCAGAAGGGCTCCTGATACCACTCACGGGCATGAAATAGCCCCGCCCACCTCTAGGGGTGGGCGGGGCAGCGGGCTACTGAGGCCTAGCAGTCGGACAGGGGCGCCTCGAAGTGCGTCACGAGGGCGGCCATCACGTCGGCCATCTCGCCGGCTACCTCGCGACCTCCGCGCTCGCGGCCGGTCATCCGGGCCACGATCCGGCCGTCCTCAACACGCATCCGAGCCTGGAGCGGGCTGTGCTCCTTGATGAGGCCGATCTGGCCGGAGCGCCACTCATCTACCCGGACCAGGCCGAGGGAGGCGGAGGAGGCGGCGGCCACAACCTTCATCTGGTCGGTCACCTGGTCGGCGGTGAGGGCGGTGTCCTGGGTCACAGTGGGCTCCTGAGCGGTGGGGTGGTTGGCGGGCTGCTGGGCGGTGCGTGAGTCGATCATGGCTACAGCGTATGCCGTCATACGGTCTGGGGCAAGTCCTCGTGTCTACGCAGGTCAGGCCCGGGAAGGTCCCTCCTCGCCGACCCAGCCGCCGCGACCGGGGGCGCGGCCGGGCATGTCCGCCGGGCCGGTCTCGTCCCACTCGCTGTCGAGCAGGGTCTCAGGGCCGTCGGTGGCCGGCCGCAGGGCGTGCCCGCCGCGGGTGCGGGACACGATGCTCCCGCCCTCGAGCCGGCACCGGGGCGACTTGGGGGAGGTGGCGCAGACCCTCGAGTCGGCGCCGCGGCCGACGGAGGGGTCGATCAGATCGTCCGAGGACGGGGCGGCCTGCGAGGCGGGGGCCGTGGCCGGCCCCTCGACGCTGCGGTGCGGGTAGGCGCCGGCGGCGAAGGAGGCCAGGGCGATGACGAGAGTGGTGACGATCAGGGCCGCGACGGCGGCGATGGCGGCGATCTGGGCGGAGGGGGCGGGGCGGTTTGTGCTCATGGCTACAGTGTATGAACGCATACGCCCCCGCAGCAAGCCGCTGGCGGGGGCGTATTCAGTGACGTGAGCCACTCTAGAAGACCTTGGCCTGGTACAGAATCTCCCGCACCTGCCCAGCGTCCCGGCCGTGCACGCGAAGGGCGCCGTTGTCCGGGTCGAGCTCGACGGTGGCGACGGTGCGGGTCCCCCACGCGCAGGGCTCGCGCAGGGCGATGTTCGGGCCGCACTCCTCGACGGGGCGGCCGGCGGCCTCGAGGGCCCGCTGCGCGGCCTTCATCCGCCTCGCTCCCGCCTCCAGACGGACGACGAGGGGGAGGACGTAGGTGAGGGTGGGGCGCTCCTCGGGGTCCTCCGAGCAGTCCGTCCGGAGCGGGCCGACGGCGGCCCACGGTCGGCTGTCCCGGTCACCGTGAGTGAGGCGGGCCGAGTACTCCCGCACGGCGCCGGAGCTGGTCAGGTGCGCGGTCACCTCGACTCGACCGTTCTCGCCGTCGCGCACGGTGACCTCGTGGTCGCCGTAGCGGGCGTAGGCGGCACGGGGCTCGAGCAGGCGGCGCTGCGGGCCGAGGACGTCGCGCAGGACGTCCAGCAGCTCGGCGGCGACTCGGTCAACCGTCTCGGCGTAGGTCTCAGTGTTGCTCATGTCACTGTCCTTTTTGTGAGTTGAGTGGTTGTCTACGTACAAGATAAGGCTAGCGCCGCCCCTAAGGACGGCGCCAGCCCCTCTATCCCCACATTTCAGTGATCTCAGTCACTCACCTCCCCGACTCAGCTGGGCGATCTTACGGTCGAGGTACTGCCGGGCCTTGCGCAAGTCCTCCAGGCGCTTCTCCTCGCCGCCCTTACGCCCCTGCCGCAGCAGGTACTTGCCGCAGTTCCACAGCAGAGGGTCGGACGGGAAGGCCGCGTCGAGCACGTCCCACGACTCAACGTTGGCCGCGTCGCTCAGGCCGAGCGCGGCCAGGGACTGCCCGAGCCAGGTGTAGTGGTCGGGAGACTTCACCGGCTCGCCCTCGGTCTGGACGGCGGCGGAGGCGTCATCGGCCGTCACCTCTCCCGAGGAGGGGGTGTAGCCCTCCCAGATTTCCAGGTAGCGGCGGCTCGGAGTACCCCACTCGGAGAATCCCTTCTCCCGATACAGCGGCTCCAGGCTCTCCGGGACGTACAGAGTCACGTCCCCGTAGCCGTAGGGGTTCTGAGTCGGATCGTCCAGGCCGTTCGGGGGCGTGGGCGAGGACCAGTAGAGCCGTCGCGACCCGTCGGGAGGGGTGGGGTTCTTGTCCAACGCGTCCACGTACTCCTCGGGGAGGGTGAGCTGGACGTTCGGCGTGAGTCCGTCCCGAACCTCCAGCCAGGCGCCTTCTCCGAGGCAAAGCTGGACGTCGGGATCGAGGTCTGGGAAGAGCTTCCGGGTGATGACGAAGGTCCCTTCCTCCAGGAGGATAGACCCACCTCCCCCGGCGGAGGCCTTTCGGTAGGCACTGACGAGCGATCCCGTGCTCCGGGCAACGCAATTAAACGAACCGTACCTGCTCATGGCGTGTCCTCTCGGTCGTGGTGACTGGTCTTGGGGTAGGGGTTGCGGCGCTCCCCGCGCTCGCGGATGCGATCTCCGAGCGCGAGGATCGGCAGGCCGATGGTCAGGGCCGCAACGACGGCGGTCAGTGACGCGATCATGCGGCCGCCCCGTCCCGGGCGCTGAGCCAGGTCGTCACGGCCTCAAGGGCCGAGGCGCCGAACGAGGCGGGGATCGTCATGCCGGTCGGGTAGACGCCCCAACAGCGCTGACCGCAGCGCTTCAGCTGGGCGACGGCCTGGCCGCCCTCGTAGACGAGGCACGTCTTGGCCTCGTGCAGGGTGCCCGCATCTAGCGGCTTGATTCGCGCCTGAGGGTGCTGGAAGACGCGGGTCCAGGTGGTCTTGGTGGGGGAGGTCTTGGTGCTCATGGTTCCTCGCTAGGTGGTAGGTGATGCGGGCTTGCCCTAAGCGTATGCCGTCATACGTCCCAAGGCAAGCCCGCAGTGGTCAGATCAGTGTGAGCGGCGTCTCATCCTCCTTGCCGATCTTCGGGGGCTTGCGCTTCCACTGGCCGAGGATACGGTCCACAGTCTGCCTAGTCATTCCAGAGAGCGTGCTCAGGGCGGACTTTGATACTCCGCGCGAGTAGGCGGCCAGGACCTCCTGCTGGAGGGCCGCTCGGGCCAGCTTCGCGTCCCGACGAGCCTTGCGGTCGAGCCGTGCGGCCTCCTCCAGCGGGTCGTCGAGCGGCGAATCCGGCTTGAGGTCGACGGTCTGAGAGGTCGGGAGGCGCTGCTCCAGAGCATTGGCGAGCTCTTGGGAGTCCTCCAGGGCCTTAGCCTGCTGGACGGTGAGAGAGAGGAGCTTGCGAAGGTCCGCGACCATCCCGCGCTCGGCATCGATCCCGAAGCCTCCGCGGTAGCCGTCCCCGTTGGCCCACTTCTCCAGGCGCTTGGGCAGGTCTGCAACGTCGTTGATGGATGTCATAGGTGTCTCCTATAGGAATTTGGTGAATGAGTACTGGTCGAAGGGCACTACAGCCCACCAGGATCGCCGAGGCCGTTGGTAGTTCTCCGCCGCCGTCCTGACCTTCTCCAGGACCTCGCGCATGTCGGTCAGGTCTCGGGTTACCGTAGTCGTCCGACCATCACGGAGTATCCAGAGATCGAGGTGGTCGTGAAGGCGCTCCAGGCGGATCGAGAGTCCGCCGTCTCGGAGGGCTATGGACCGCCTTCCGGCACTCTTGGGCTGCGTGGAGACCTCTCTCCGCAGGCCGAGCCCGTTCCAGAACGAAAGCCGCGAGAGCTCGACGGCGGCTGAGTAACTGATCTTCAGGTGCCGGGAGACGAATATCCCGGTCGCTGCGGGGAACACGTTCAACATCACGCCTCCCACCCCTCAGAGTACCCCTCCGACAGCTCAACCTCGAACGTCTCCGTCAAGGCCTGCCGGATGTAGGGGCCGAGTCGGTCAGGGTTCGGCGCATCCATCACGATCTTCTCTACGACCCCTATCGGCTGTCCGCCGGCGTAGGCGACGTCGAGCCGGTAGGGGCCTGGAAGATGGCCTACTTGCACGTCCACGTCACTCACCGTCCTCGATGACTCGGCGGCCCAGGCGAGGGCTCGCGAGCCGAGGGCGAGCAGGGCCGGGCGCGGCGAGCGCCCCTCGGACGCGCGGGCTGCGAGTTCCCCTACCAGGCGGGCCAGTGTGGCTAGGTCCCCACCACAACGGCCTGCCTCCGCAGCGGCGCGGTTGCGGATGTCCTCTACCGCGTCTCGGCTGGGGTCTTCGAGGTCTGCCCAGGTGTAGGCAAGGCGCACCACCCGGGCCAGCCGATACCGCAGGTCTTCTCCTGTGTGGGTATCCCGGACGGCGTCAAGCAGTAGAGAGATGCGGTCATTGAGGGTGAAGTCTTCCAGGATTCCCAGCGCACTGGTGTTCTTGGCGTCCGCGACGGCCTGGTCGAGTGGGCCGGGCTTGTCGACGGGCAGGTAGGAGGTAATCTCCAGGATGGCGGCGAGCTTATCCCCAGGGAGGCCGGAGGAACCTCCCGCCGCACCTCGGAACGCGTCCTGGAGCCGTTTGAGAGCTGAGGTGGGGACGGCCGTGACCTCCTCCCCCGCGGCGATGGGGCCACTCTTGTCGCGCAAAAGCCGTCTCTCTGGGGTCCTATAGTCCCCGTCGCTGTCGCGTAAGGCATAGGCGTCTTCAATTTCATCGCCATTGGAAGCATATGCCTTGATGCCGCGGATTAGAGTCTTGTCGGTCCAGGTGCTCATTTTTCCTCCAGGTAACGGGTAGCCCAGGCCAGGGCCAGTGCGATGACCTGGATCACCTCGGACTCCAGGTCCGAGCCGTGACCGGTCTCGGCGTCGTTGTCGTAGGTCAGGCAGGCCGCGACCTCGCCTATCTCCTCCACGAGGGCGAACAGTCGGGTGGCGTCCGTGTGCCCATCGCACTCCAGAGTCATTCCGGGGTGCTTCTCGGCGGCTCGCCCGTACTCCTCCAGGCTGAGAGCAAGTACGTCACGCCCGGGCAGGATCATCCGCGCGTAGTGAGCTACTCCAGCGAGGTCCAAGATGAATGGACCACCGGAACGGGTAGTGATGTGTGCGGCCTGGGACATGACGGTTGACAGGATGTCAGCCTGTGACAGGGGCGGAACTGGAGTGTCTCTCCAGTAGCGGTTCCAGATGATGCGCATCTTGTCCTGAGTGGACTGCACGGAGGCAGGTGCGGCACTCATAGAGTCTCCTAACGTAGTTGGGGCGGACGTATGAGATCATACGTCCGCCCCATCAGGAGATGCAAGCCGTCAGAACCGCGGAACCGTCCCGGCCAGTGAGAGACCGCTCACAGCGCGCCGGATCGTCCCTCTCGGGACGAACAGGGAAGCCTGCCCAGCGTCGCGCAGTCCCAGCAGGCCCATGCTCAGGGCGTCTACCTGGTCGTCGTGGCGGCCTGAGGGGAACGCCCGCATCTCGGAGATGAGCTCGTTCACCCAGCCGTTGCCGGGGTCTGAGGGGTGAGGCAGGTAGACGTTGCCGGACTCGATCTCCGGCGTCACGGCCCTGGCTCTGACCTCCTTCGAGGAGCGGGGCTTGATCGGCTTGATCCCAGCCACCTTCTTGCGCAGCACGTCGATGGCCGCCGTACCATTGGCCGCGTCCTCCACGAGGCGCTGATGGACAAACGACCCTCCGGGTGAGGCCTTGTCGTCCAGGTCGCCGGCGTTGCACCAGCGCATCATCTTCTCCAAGGTCTGCGTGAAGGACCACTGCCCCCGCTGCTGCGCAATCAGGAACCGGTCCGGACCCCGGCGGCACCAGCGCTGTCCGACGGCGTAGTCCGACGTCGAGCTGCCCTTGAAGGTGAGGTCCCACGAGTCGAGCCACTGCCCGCGCTCCAGGCGCTCGCGAGGTAGGAGGATGACCGAGTCGTCGCCCTCCTTGACCTTGGAGGGGTCAGTCGTCCAGAACCGGAGCCAGCCGAGGTTGAAGATCGATCCGTCCGCCGGTGTCGGGTGCTGCTGGTAGAGCGCCTCCCACATGTACGAGCCGACGGAGCGCTTCAGCGAGTCCCAGCGCTCCAGCGCCTCCTCGCGAGTCTCCTCCACGAGGGGGCTGTAGAGCGGGTCCCCGGGCTCGCGGCCGAGGGGGTCGTCCTCCTCGGCGATGGCTGGGAAGATCACGTTCTCCCACTTGCCGGCGTCAGGGTTCTTGGCCGGGTTCAGCAGACGGCCGATGAAGTCGTCCTCGTGCCATCGCGTCGCAATGGCGATGCAGAGGAACGGCGGCTCGAGGCGCGTGACGGCGTTGGCCTGCCACCAGTCCCAGATCGCCTCGCGCTTCGACTCGCTGTGCGCGTCGGCGAAGTCCTTCACGACGTCGTCCATGAGCATGACCTTGAAGCCGAGACCGGTGATCGACTGGCCCGGGGCCGAGCGCGAGACGATGCCGCCTCCGCGCGTCGTCTGCCACTCGCTCACGGCGCCGGCGTCGGACGCGATCTTGATGCCCCACTTCTCCCCGTCCTCCTCCACGAAGCGGCGGACCTGCCTACCCCAGGCCGTGGCGAGCTGCGGCGAGTGGGAGATGAGGCCGATCTTCCAGTCCGGGTGCTGTCGCAGCAGCCAGATCGGAAGGTTGATCGAGGTCAGCGTGCTCTTACCCATGCGTGGCGGCATGGAGATGGTCATGTAGCGGTTCTCGCCGTTCTCGACGGCGCGTACGGCCTCGGCCAGGCGGTCGGAGAGGTACTGAATGTGGGGGCGGCCGGCGTATGCCTCGTCGAGCTGCTGGGCGCTCTCCAACGGGTCGGCCGCCTGCCGGTACGTCGGATCGTGCGGGTAGGGAGCTCCGGCGTGGGGCCGCCCGTCGCACGAGGGCCGATCGCACTTCGGCTGATTCTCAAGCCACGCCTGACGCTTGATGAGGGCTTCCAGCTCCTCCTCCAGTTGGGCAGGGGACATCTCCCAAGGCTCCAGAGGCTTCTTCACGCGGGGCATAAGCAACTCCTATCGCTGAGGTGGAATCTCATATGGATACAGAATACCGCCACCCCTCATCCCAAAGGGTGGCGGTATCTCTGCCCCAGTGTCCCGGGTCAACTCTACTGCTCGGCGTCGATCACCTCAACTTCAGCGGGACCTACGTCGATGAGGCCCTGCTCACGTTTGCGGCGCTCTACCTCGGCGACCAGCTGCTCGATCCTCGACGTCGTGGCCGAGGCGGTCATCTCGGCCAGGTTCGAGGAGACCTCGATCTGCACCTTGGCCGAGTCGGCCCCGGCGCCGGCCGCCTCCCGCTCGATTCGAGCCGCGACGTCCATCATCTGGACGATGCCGTTCGCGCTCATCCGGGAGATTCGATCCTCGGTGAGGCTGTCGAGCCACATCTCGGCCTTCTCCAGGGCCTTGCGGCCCAGCGCCCGGTGCCGGTCCCCCATGGCGATCCGGTAGCGGACGAGCTCGTTCGCCTCGTTCTCAGCCATGTGCTTGTCCCACGCCTCGACCCGCTCCTTCCACGACCACCGGGCCGAGTAGTGGTTGCCGTTGGGGGCGTCCCTCACCCGGCGGCGCTCCATGTCCCGGTAGGCCTTGAACGAGGCGTAGGCGGCCTCGGTCTCACCGTCCTGACGCTTCCAGATCGGGCGGGTGTAGTCCAGCGGGGCGGGCTTCCTCGGCGCCGGAGGCTTCGCGGTAGTCACAGACCCTCCAACGCTGATCGCCAGTCCTGGGACGGTGCGAGGGACTGGTTCACGAGGGCCCGGGCCAGGTCCTGGGCGAAGGTCTCGGCGAACTCCGGGCTCCAGCCCTGCTCGCTGACCATGCGCGTACGGATGCCGGCGCAGGCTGCCGTGATGGAGAGGATGGTGTCTCCGGCGATCATGAGGGCGTCACCGGCCTCGGCCACTCCGCTGTCCGGTTGCTCCGGGATGTCGTCAATCAGTGCGCTTGCTGCGGTACTCATTGAGCATGTCCTCCTTCTCCTTCTCCTTCATCTGGTCGACCATGATTCGGTAGATGCGGGCCACGGTCTTGGCGTGCCAGCACGACGCCCATCGCGAGTTCTGGCCGTGCTTGCAGGTGCACGTGAACCTCGGGTACCCGTGGTCAGACTTCAGAACCACGTGGTGGAACCGCTTCCCGTCGGCGCGCTTAGTCTCGCCAGTGTTCCGGGCCGAGTAGGACCGCACCCACCAGACTCGAGGGTTCACCTCATCCTGGTAGACGGCCCCGGTCCGCCAGGTCTCGCGGGCCGACTTCAGCTGGGCCGGAGTCATGTCCTCCCACTCCAGCTGGCGCACGAAGTCGAACTCGGTAGCGGTCAGCCTAGCCCTCGCCACTGAGATCACCCCCGGCCCCGACGACGGGGTACATGCTCGACAGTGTTGAGCCGGTCAGCGCCTCGCGCACCGCCCACTCCGCCTCGTCGGCGTCCAGGACCGTACAGGCGGCCCCGCCGGCGGAACGCACGCGGCGAATCTGGCGGACCTGCTCGACCGACGTGCGGGCCAGGGCGTGGGCTCGGGACTCGCCCGGCTTCTGGTGCTTGACCTCCAGGAAGATCAGCCGCCCCTCGACGCAGCACAGCACGTCCGGAATGCCTGCCTCCATGTAGACCGAGCCGTGCATCTTCCAGGTGACCGACTCCGGCCAGACCTGAGCAATGCGGCGCCTGATGGCGTCCACGACGCCGCTCTCTTTGCTAGCCATGTCACTCCTTTCTGTCTAAGGGGACGGCCCCGCCGTAGCGGGGCCGTCTCACTATTTGGACCTCAGAGGTCCAGGTCGTCGATGTCCAGGGCGTCTACGTCGAGCTCGACGGCGTCCTCGACCGTGGCGTCGAGCTCCGGCTTGGCCGGCTCGGCCGGAGCCTCGGCAGGCTCGTCGATCTCGTCGCCCATCGGGTCGTCCTTGGGCTCATCCTTGGCCGGCTTGGTAGCGCGCAGGTACTCGCGCACCTCGCTCCTCACGCGGCCGTTGTAGGGCTCGCCGTCCTCCACAACGATGTCCACGGGGCGGCCGATCAGGCTACGCGGGTTCAGGGCGATCTTCTTCTTGGCGATCTTGACGCCGAGGGCCTGAAGGAAGGCTGCGGACCGGAACATGGCCTTCTCCGTCTGCGGGAGGCGGTCGATGATCTGCTGGCCTGCGTGGGGGCCCTCGATGATCTCCAGGTAGACGACGAACATCGCGTTGCCAGCCTTGGAGGTCGTCTCCTCGAAGTCCGAGACCTCGGCGTGGTAGGTACCGGGGGCGACGTGGGCGGTGGAGGTGTCCTTGTAGTTGGTGAAGTCGAAGGTCAGGGCCATGATGATTTCTCCTGTGAGGTTGGGTTACTGGGTGTCAGTTGTCGGACTTGTCCGACTTGGCGGCGGGCTTGCGCTCCGGTACTCCGCCCACTCCGAGGAAGCGGGAGAGCTTCTCCAGAGTCACGGGGCGGTCCCGTCCGAGGACGGGCGGGACCTTCCCGCGAAGGTTGTAGGGGATACGGGCCTTGGTCCCGTACTCCGGGTCGGTGCCGAAGCGGACGATGTGCTTCAGCGAGGGGCCGTCGTCGTGACCGGTGTTGTCCAGGTCCTCCTCGACGTCGGCGTAGATGATGTAGTTCGGGGTGGCGCGGATGATCGACTGGGCACCGCGCTGGACGTCCGGGGACCGGCGCACTCCGCCGTTGATCTCGTCCTCGACCATCTTGACCTGGGCCGTCATGACGACGTGCATGGGCTCGGGCCGGTTACCGTCGGCGAGGCCGTACCAGAACACCGCCGTGTCGGTCATGATGTCGAGCGCCTGGCCCCATGTGCGCTGGTCGGCGGGGGCGGTGCCCTGCTTGATCTCGCGAACCGCGGTCTCCGAAAAGCCGGTGAGGTAGCGCATCGTCATCTTCTGGAGGGCTGTGAGGCTGTCGAGGATGACGGCCTTGTAGCCATGGCCCCCCTTGTCCAGGCTCCAGAAGATGTCGTCGAGTGCGGTGACGCTCTCAGGGCGAACCACGTCGATGTTCTTGGCGTACGGGGCGTTCTTGAAGGACTGCGTCCCCTTCTCGCCCGGCAGGTCGATGAACAGGGTCTTGCCCATCGTGGCAACTGTAGAGGCGAGGCTCGACTTGCCGGCCCCCTGGGCCCCGAGGATCAGCCACCGACCGTAGTCGGCTGCCTCCTCGTTCACGTCAACGATGTTGACTCCGGCGAAACTGGCCATTGAATTTCCTTCCGCTGTTTGGGTGGTGGCTTAACTGTAGGTGTATGACGGCGGTCATTTCAAGCCGGGAGGGCTACCTGCCGCTGTGAGACGGGTCACGGTATCTGAGGCCGTACTCCTCCGGCGCGTACTCGCCACCCGGCCCTCCTACCATCTGAGCTCGGCACAGATCGGCGAACTCGCAGAACTGGCAGGACGCCTTCCCTAAGTTGCGAGGCGCCTCGCCGCGCCTGTCGGCCCGGACGCGAGTCCGGTAGATGTCCGAGCAGGTGTCGGCCGCGGCCTGCAGGTGCGATCGGACCAGGTACGGGCTGACTGGGGTCAGGTGTCGGGAGAACCACTGGCTGACGACCTGCGGCGAGGTCAGACGCACGATCTCTGACTCCTCGGCCGTGTAGGTCCCTGCGGCGCTCCCGTCCTTCTTCATCCCCTCGAAGGGGACGCCCTCGGCGCACCACTCTAGGTAGGTCCTCAGGTCGTAGTCCTTGACCGAAGCGGAGAGTTTGCCGGCCTTCGTGATCTTGGGTGTCTTGGGCGCCTTGGTGCGGACGCGGTCGAAGGCCACGGCCCGTGGAGCCGGCAGTCCCCACTCGGCGCAGTCCGGAGACAGGCCCCACGCGTAGAGCTGGACCTGGCTGTCCATCATCTCGTCCAGGCTCGTGACCTGGCCGAGCGTGCCGGAGGTCTTGCAGTCCCGCACCACGACGATGCCGCGCTTGCGGTCCTGGTAGACCTCGTCCGCATATCCCCAGAGGGTGACTCCGGTTCCGGGAACCTCACGCTCCCAACGCTGCTCGACGGCGAGGACGGCCTCGTTCTCCGACTCCTCAGCCCAGCGATCGCGCCACTCGGCGTAGACGTGGGAGAGGCGCTGGGGAAGCGGCTGTCCCAGCCACTCCAGCCAGGTCTCCCGGGCAGTCTCTCCCAGGCGGTCCCAGTACTCGACGGCGGCCGCCATCACGTCAGACGGGGAGGCGTCCCAAGGGAAGGTCGGGCCGGTGTCGGTGGTCTGAATCTCGTCGGGGCGCGCTTTGAGCGTCTCCTCGGAGACGCCCTTCATGATCCGGTCCAAGGCCCGGACGGCGTGGAACCACGACCCGAAGTCGAGGGCCGGCGTGACCTCCGAGCGGGCGCGGCGCAGGCCGTCGATGTAGCGGTACTTCCACGCCTGCGGGCAGCGGCGGTGAAGGGTGAGCGAGGAGTAGGTGGCCTTCTCGGCCGTGATGACGTCCTCCTCGGGGCGCTGGGCGGGGCTCATGGTGATCGCTACTCCATATCTGCGTAGATGTGATTCATAAGGGTCTTCTCTAGGTCCGTGCGGTCCTGGTAGGCCTGGAACACTAGGTCGTCCACGGTGTTCGGCGCAAGCGCGTACCAGAACGTGGTGGCGCTCTTCTGACCCAGGCGGTTGAGGCGGTCACGGGCCTGCACGATATCGTCGCGCTGCCACGGCAACGAGGCGAAGATCGCGTTCCTCGCAGTGACGAGCTCGTTCACGGCCACCGACAGTGTCTTGATCTGGGCGACGATGACGAGGCGGGACGGGTCGTCGGACCCGAAGCGCTGTCGCATCGCCAACCGGTCCTCGGGCTTCGTGGAGCCGTCGATCCGCAAGACCGTGGTCCGCTTGTCGGCGATCTCCTCCTCCAGCGCCGCGAGCTCGCGGGTGAAGGTCCCGAAGACGACGATGCGCTTCTCGTCCTCCAGCGTGTCGCGGATCAGGGAGGCGATGGTTTTCGCCTTGGACCGACCGATCTCTCGGACCTGGCCCTCGTCGTCGGGGAGGTGACCGGCCGTGATCTGTCGGAGCCGGGTCATCCTCACGAGGCGGCTGGCCGCGGTGGCCGCGTCCCCGTCGCCGGCCTCTCTGGAGCTGTCCTCCTCGCGGAACTCGACCTGGAGTTTCGTGCGCATGTCCTCGTAGGCCTTGAGCTCCTTCAGGCTCAGCGCGACGGGGAGGACCGTATCGACGGCGTCGGGCAGGTCCAGGCACTCCTCCTTGATGGCGACCGAGGATCGCTCGCCCATGATCTCCTCCAGGCGGTCCAGGTTCCGGAAGCCGACGACCTCGTGCCCCATGTACCCGCCCATCTCGGCGTAGTCCTCCTTGAAGTGCTTGAACGTCGCCACCCGGCGCTCGCCGTTCGGCTGGACCCGTCCGAAGGCTCGCGGGTCGAGGAACCTCCACTGGCCGTAGACGTCGAGCGGGCTGTGCGGGATGACCGTCCCGGTCAGGCCGATCCGGCGCTCAACCCGTGAGCCGATCCGTCCCGCCAGGCGAGACGCGTTGGACGAGACTGACTTGATCTTGTGCATCTCATCGATCACGACGAGGTCCGGGTCGAAGTCCGTGACCGCGCTGAGCACGACGTCGGCCATGGTCTTGGACCCGACCTGCCTGCGCTGAGAGAGCGTGTCCAGGTTGATCGCCTCGATCACGAGGCGGGGCTTGGAGTCCCCGAGCACGTCGGGGCCGGCCTTGGCCGCCATCTTCCGGTCTAGATCAACGCCATCTCGCCGGGCGGCCAGCGCCCAGGCCCGAGTCGCGTGCAGTGCGCGGACACTGTCTCCAGCGCCGCGTCCTCGACCGCCGGTCGGCTTGGAGACCGTCTTCCCTCCGCGGGAGCGGAGGGCCTCGACACGCTGCATGACGGAGCCTCCGAGGGCCTCGGCCCAGACGTTGATCTGAGGGCTTACCCATTTCGGGGCCTGGAGCGCCCACTGGTCCACGGCAGCGAGGGGGCCGATCACGAGGACGCGGGCCTCCCGGCGCGGTGAGGCCAGCGCGAGCAGGGAGCAGTAGTCCAGCGTGACCGCGGTCTTCCCGGTGCCCGGCTCCATGAGGAGGGCGCCGACCCCGTTGCAGGCGATGAGCTTTGCCAGGCCGCGCTTCTGGTGCGCGAAGCGCGGAGGACCTCCGAACTCGAACCTGGTCACTCAGATCGCCTCCCGCAGCACTGCGGCGATGTTCACGGGGTGCCACGCCAGGATGAGGTCCAGGTGCTCCACCAGCATACAGTTCTTGTCGATTCCCTGGTCCTCGGGCTCGACCGGCGCGTAGCGGCAGTCGCCGTCGGAGTCGTACTGGCGGGCGAACAGCCCGTGCACCTCATCCTTCTCGAAGAGACCGTCCCGGCCCGTGACGGCCCTGCGGAGCGCCTTGTCCACGTAGATCAGGTCCTTGTCGGGCCACTCGGTCGAGATGAGGTCACCGTCGCGGAACTGGAGCGGGGCCCTCTCCGGGACGGTCAGGTACGTCTTGGCGGCGTCGATGGGGATCGTTACCTCCTCGGCGTCGTAGCGGGTGCTTCCGGCCTTCTCGGCGTACAGGACCTCGCTCTCCATCGTGGTCCCGTTCCCGAGGACCTTCCACCAGCCGTCGCCGTGGTAGATGATTGCGTCGGCAATGATGTCGCTTCCGCGCCTCAGGAAGATGTGCCGGCTCAGGTCAATCAGCCGGGCGTCCTCAGCATACTTGTTGTCACTCATTGATTCCTCCCCATGTGGCGGGCCGCGGCCTTCTCGGCCTCGGCAAGGATGTATGCCTGCCGTTTCTCCTTTTGGACCATCCGCAGGCCCTTGCGGCGCTCGTGGATGTCGGTCAGGTAGCGGACGTACTCGCCCACGAGCTCGGACTTGGACAGGTTGCGGCCGACTCGACGGCTAGGGATGTACGAGATGGGCTTCTTCCCCTTGACGGCCAGGATGTCGCCGTCCTTGACGTCCCCGGTCGGAGACTCCTTGACGCGGCGCATGATCTCCTCCGCGCTGACGATGCCGTGTCGGCTCACTTCGCCCTCCTCCTATAGGTCTTGATGACGGATGCAATAGCCTTCAGCAATGTCTTCACAGCGCGGCGTCCTCCGGGATCGAGACGAGGGCGCCCTCGCGGATCGAGATGGCGAGGACCCGGCCGTCGCGGATGCCGGCCTTGATCGACTTGACGCCGTAGCGGATGATCTGGGAGAACTCGAAGAGCATCCAGGCGCCCCACACGATGTCCAGCAGGCCGTCGGCCGAGGTCAGGGTGTGCAGGACCATGACGAAGATCGTGGCGCCGAGCGCTCGGTAGGCGTGGTTCAGGGCGTGGTTGGCGTAGACGGCGTTGGGGGAGGTCAGAGAGTAGGTTCCAGGCTTGGGGCTCATGATTCTTCCTTATGGGTGGTGCTGATTGATAGGTGTCAGTGATGGGCAGGTGTCGGTCTCAGGCTGCGGTCCCGCAGTCGCAGTACTGCTCGGGCTTCTCGCAGGAGGGGCAGTACCGGTCCCCGGTCCGCGGGTCCTCCAGGACGCCTGTCATGCTGTACTCCCGGTAGGCGCGGGCGAGGGCCTTCTCGTCGGTCACGTACATCTCGTTGCGGTACGCCTCCCACTGCGCCCAGCGCTTGCGCTGCGCCCGCATCGATCCTTTGCGTGCCATTTCAGTTCTCCTTTCCGACGCGGCGGTCGTTCCTTTGATGGCTCAAGACTACGCAGCACGTATGCCCCGATGCAAGCCTCGGTAAAGGTCTACCCCAGTGACTCAAGTCACTGGGGTAGTTTCCGTTGGAATAGAGCCGACTGCCGGACTAGTCTCCGCGATAGTGAGCTCGGATAGCCTGCACGGCCCTCCGCTCCCCTCCGACGTAGACATTTGCCGCCGTCTGCCAAAGGCGCCAACCACGCTCGGACATCATGGCGAACACGTCGAAAATCTCCTCGAAGCGCTTCAGCCCGAAGGATGCGACGGTGATGTCGGGTACATCATTCTGACGCAGCAGAGTCTCGATCGCCTTCCAGTCATTCAGGCCCCGGACACGGTAGCCGCGGTCGAACACCGGATGGGCGGAGCCTCCCTCTTCCCACGCCCTCTCGAACGCCTCCTCAGGCGTCAGGAGGGGCAGCTCGTTGAAGTCACGCACCTCAGCCCTCACCTCCGTTCTCGTCATCGCTCTCGTCCAGGTCCCGCTCCACCGGGCCATCCTCTCCGACGGCGACCAGCGTGTACTGCCGTCCGCCGCGTCCGCCCTCGGCCATGATCCAGCCTCGGGAGATCAGCCGGTCCAGGGCCGCCTTGGTCCGATCCCTGGGAAGCTCTGAATCTACCAGGGAGAACAGGTCCCTCGAGCCTAGCCGGATACCGACCTCCCCGCGGAACGCACCCACGAGGATGTCCTCGTCGTCCTGACGCTGAGCGATCTTCTCCATCATCTTGGACATATCTGTGAAGTCAAGCTCCACCCGCCGCTCTACGCCGTTCACGCCCTCGCCGTCGGAGTTCATGACGCCCCCGCCTCCCGACGGCGTGCGCCGCGGGGGCGTGATGACGAGAGACGAGCGCCCCTCAGTACGGCTGTCGAGCGTGACCACGCCGGCCACCTGCGCCTTTCCGCGGCCGCCGGTCTTCTGGGAGTGGGCGCGGACCTGGCCGGGCCGGTCCTTGAGCACGACCAGCTCCATCTCACCGACGTCGCCCGGCATGGGCTGCTTGATCGGCCACACCTGGAGCAGAGTGCCCTGCACCATGGCCACCTTGTGCTGAGAGCCGATGGGCATGGAGCCCTTCTCGGCGCTCTTGGCCTGGTGGTCGATGATGATGACGGTCGAGCGGCCGTTGCGTGTGAGCCGCTTCAGCCACGACGTGATGACGTCGGTCGAGACGGCGTCGTTCGCGTCCAGACCGTGCAGGCCGTAGAGGGCGGTCATACCGTCCGCCACGATGATGTCCGGGTCGAGGGACTGGAGCGCCATGTCGAACTGGTCCTGAGCGAACTCCCCGGACTTGGTCGGCTGGTCCTTGCCCCATTTGTTGCGCTGCATGTCGGCCAGAGGCCCCTCGGGGCGGATGTATGAGAACTGCGCGCGCAGGTCATCGTCCACGGCGCCGAGCAGGCGCAGGCGGTTGAGGGTCTGGACCGGCTCGTCCTCGAAGTCGAGGTAGAGCGCGCGGCCGCCGGCCTCGATCTCCTGAAGGCAGATCGCCATGGCGATCCATGACTTGGCCGACTCCGAGGAGCCGAATAGCATGTTCACGCGGCCCCGGTACATGAGGCAGGCGCCGTCGTTGCGACGGCAGACCTCGGGGTCCGGGACGGTGAGCTTCCCGGTCAGGTAGGGCTCCAGGTCCACGGGGCTCCAGGACGAGGGTCGGGCGTCCAGCGGGTCGAGGTCCTCACGGACGTCCTCGCCGAGGTCTTCCGCCTCGGCGGCGTTGGCAGGGCTCCCGTCAGACTCCGCCCCCTCCGAGCCGTGCTCGGGACGGATAGCGCCTAGCGAGCGGGGCTCCTCAGTGTCATTGGCCTCGACGAACTCCAGCACCGGGGCGGCGGCGTTCAGCTCGATGGTGAGCCCATCCCACTGACGTGCCCACGGCGGCTGCCAGCCGGGCACGTCGCCTGCCACGTCCGGCACGAAGCCGGCCACGGCCTCGGCGTCGCGCACGAGGCGCTCGACGATCTGCACGCTCTCCTCCCCGATGTACTCGGCCAGGCGGGTGAAGCCGGTGGCCTCGCCCCCCTCCCGGAGGCGGCGCTTGGTGGTGTAGATCGCCTCCCGCTCGCGCTGCTCGGCGCCGTCCTCGTCGTGGGTGGCCAGGGCCAGGGTACGGATGACGAGGCCGGCGTTCCGCTCCCAGAACGGGTGAACGGTCTGCGAGTCCCCGTAACGGAGGAGGCCGCCGGCGAGCGCTACGTAGGCGTCGTGGCGCTGGCCGGGGCCGGGCCAGGCGTCCAGCAGGACCGCGCACAGCCCGAGGAGGATGACCTGGGCCAGCAGCTCGGTCCCGTCAACGAGGGCCGGACCCTCGTCCCCGCCCCATGGCTCGCCCTCCCACTCGTAGGTCTCTGCCGTGGCGGGATGGATTGACGGAGGCACGAGGGTCTGCGCCCCGTTGCCGCGAATCTCGACCGACACGCCGGAGCCGCGGCCCGAGGCGTCAGGGATGCGCAGGCGCCGCGTCGCCGGCAGTGTGCCCGGCTTGGCGCGGTACCAGTAGTGCGACTTGCGCGACGTCTCGCGACCGTGGATAGCCGTCGTGTAGGGCAGCAGGTACGACTTCAGCCGCATGGCGGCGGGATGGTCGAGATCGACGTCGATGAGGTCCCCGGACGCCTCGCCGAGGAGGACTCCGAGGTTCGTCGAGCCGCCGGCCGTGTACTCCTCGAAGGCGGCGCGGACGGCGTTCTCGCCGTCGCCGGTGTCCGTGGTCGGGTCCGGCCAGCGGAGCTTGTTCCAGCCGGCCATCACCGGGCTCTTGGAGTGGCGGGGGATGGGCAGTGGCGTCAGCCCCCTGCGGTACGCGTCGAGGGCGGCCTCGACTACGGCCGCGTTGTGCTTCTCAGTGGTGCTCATGGGTCCTGGGTTGCTGGGTGGGTGGGTAGATGCCCTGAAACCGGTGACCGGTAGTCAGCCGGTCACCGGTTCGAGGGGTTGTCTGGATTGGTGAAGGTGGTCCGATGGGGCGTCACCTTGATTCCCGAAGGGTGGGGTGCGAGGTCGAGCTCGCGATTCCCGTACGCCTCCATGAGGCGCGCTAGGACGATCCGGGGCTGCAGGCCCTGGCGCTCTGCCCGCCGGACGACTCTCTCCCAGGTAGCCTCCCGCATCGTGAAACTCACCGACTTGCGTGGGCTGGAAGGGTCACCCGGCTTCCGGCCGAAGTCGATCGATGTGGGGGCATCCAACGGTGCGAACCGCTGGTCGAGGTCTGGGCGGTCGTCCACGTACGGAACGAGCTTGTCCTTGCTGGGGCGGGGCATGTCATCTCCTTGATCGGGTGTATGCCCCACATACACTACCCGAAGGGGTGAGGCGCTTCAAGCGCCCAGGGGCCGTGACTTCGGCCGGCGTTGCCGCGTCCCGCGGCGGGTAAGTCCTTACGACGAAGGCTCATGAGACGTTGACGAGACGTCCGGATGAATCAGTGGTCTCAGTTCCCCGCGTACGTCGCCGACCGGTTACCACAGTCCGGGACGGGTTCGAAGAGACGGTTCCCATCGCTCGGGGGACTTCCCAGGCCCATCCCTCCGCTCGAGGCTGCCGGTGGTAACGACATTCCCGAATGGACTCTGTTGGCGGGGACCTTCCCGAGGAAGCGTTTCAGCGAGGCGCCTTGCGGCCGCTTCTCCCCGCGTTCCGGGACCTGTCGATGACGTCACGAACCGCGCTTCCGGGTGTCCTTCGGTCCCCGTCCCCCTCTCACTGACCTGCGAGGGCTTATCGGCGAACCTCGGGGCCTTCAACCCGCGGTCCTACATCATCGACGACGTCGGAGACTCGTTTGGCGGCCCACCCCTGACTACGAGCCGGGGGCTACGGGGAACACGCAAGGCCTTTCCCGAGGGTGCCGATGATGATTGGCGGTATCCAGATATCCGGGCCGTGCGAGCCTTGTAGCGGCGGTCGACTTGTCTTGGGGTTGGCATATAGCCGACTGTCCCCGTCCGTCCAGGCCGTCGCGTACTCGCAAAGCCTCCCAGCTGACTGGGTATCTCAACGCCTCGGGTTAGTTCCTCAGGTCGGGCCGTAAGCCCGCCGCTGGATTGCGGCGGCCGGTCCGGGGAGTTTCGCTCCCTCGGCGGTGATGGGTCTATTGAACACCTTCCGAGGGCCCGATGCAAATCGGGCGCGGCATTTCTCGGGTGAGTGTCGTCACATTTGCGCGAGGCGGCGGCGCGGCCCCTCCCGGAACTAAGGTGCTAGGCCCCGCGGCGGGATTCCCTGAACGCGTTCTAAGACGTTCTGAGCGACTTTCCGGGCCGGACCCTTCCGGGAGTGCAGAGGCGGGGTGAAAGTCCGTCAGAAGCGCTTACACGGCCTCTGAGCGGTATATGAGGGCCTCTCCCCGGCACGAAGGTGCGCGTTCAGGTCGTGCGGGGCGGATCGCCGTTGGCCGGCATCGGAGCCCGAGGTCGCAGAGAGGCCCGAGGGGCGGGCGTGTCGACCGAGCGCAGCGCAGCGGAGCGAGCCTCGACACGGCGACCCGAGGAAAGCCTCTCCGCCTGGAGCCAAGAACCTGCGAGGACGCGTGGGCGACCGGCGCCCCAGCGCCGCAGCGCCCGTCACGCGGACACCGCAGGGGCGAAGGCTCCCCGGCGCTTGCGACGGCCCTGGTTCGAACCGGGGTTCGAAGACCCGACCCCGAAGCGCAGCGAAGCGGAGCGAGGGGTCGGGTCAGGACCGGCAACGGGTGCGGAAACGGAATCGGCAACGGAGTGGCCCCGGTCACATATATACATATATTCCACTACCCACACAACACGAGCGTCCTTCCCCCCTGACTTCGTCAGGGGGAAGGACGCGAGTGTGTGTGGGCGCGCGGGCGCGCGCGCGTTTTACAGATTCCGGGGCGCATTGCAAGCGCAAAACGGTGACGTTGTTCACGGAATAGGGGTTTTAAAGTTAGACATTCATCACACCCATATCTGGGAATAGTATGTAGGCATACGGAGTAATCCCAGTAACGGGGCCCGACACGCGGAAGTTGCGGTGCGACACGCCCGAGTACGGGGGAACTTGTAACTTGGCATACACATTTTGACATAAGTATTAGTTACCCTCCCGACCGTGCTTAAAACGCCGCGACTGCGGTCACTTTCTCACTATGCGGACAACTGTCTCAGCATGTGTCAGGCCGTCTTAGATGTGATTCAGGGCACGCAAAAGGCCCCCAGCCGATGTGGCTGGGGGCCTTCGGGAAGGGTCTCAGACGTCCTCGGGAGCCTTCTTGCGAGGGGTCGTCTTGTTGCGGGCGGGGCGGCGCTTGCCGGTCTTCGTCATCGTGCCAGGGAAGGTCGGGTCGAGGCGGCGGGCGCGCTTGAGCCAGGAGTCCACGGTGTAGATGCTGCGGCCCAGCTCGCGGGCGATGTCGGTGCGGGTCTTGCCCTCCTCGATCATCTTGCGCAGGGTCTCTACCGGAGCCCCGTGGTACAGGTTGCCCCCTCGTGCAGGCTTCTCGGCCCTCTCAAGCACGTTTGCGGCGATCTCGCAGAGGGTCCGGTGGGGGACACTGTCGGGGAAGCGAACGCCCTCGTCAGGGCGGCACAGGAGGTTCACGACGTGGTAGCGGCCGCCGGAGTCCGGCGTCCCGGTGATCTCGACCCAGTACTCGATCTCGTTCTTCGTGTCCCTGATCTGGACCGCGGGGCGGCCCTGGAAGGTCGCCTTGCGGGCGGGGTAGATGCGAAGTGCGTTGCGCATGGTGTCTCCTAGTGTGGTGTAGATCTCTGCGGACTTTGGGAATAGGTAGGTTTGCCAGTGTTTTCAACGTATTCCCGGTTTTGATGATTTGAGACGCATGTCTCAAGGGTGTGAGGTAGGTATCAGACCTGCGGGAGCGGGTCGTCCTCGTCGTGCAGATCGTGAACGCCCCAGCGGGTGCCTGCCGACGGGCCGGCCACGATCGGCACGTCCATCTGGCAGTCAAGGGGGCGCAGGAAGGTGTTCACGTCCTCCATGCGGCGCTTGCACTCGACGAGAATCTCCTGCCAGCGGTCCTCCGGGACCTCGATGCAGATTTCGTCGTGCACGGTCGCCACGACGTGGGCCCCCTCGACCTTCGGCAGCGGGTAGCCGGGGAGGGTCCCCATGATCGACGCTGCGGCCATCTGCATCAGGTCCGAGCCGAAGCCCTGCACGGGCGAGTTGAGGGCGTTGCGTTCGGCGTGGGAGGACTTGAACGAGCTCTTCGAGTAGAGGTCGCTCAACCACTGGGTGCGGCCTATGGGGGACGTCACGTAGCCGCGCTCGTAGGCCCGGCGCTTGGAGCGCTCGTGCCACTGACGCATCCCGTCCCACATCTCGAAGAACGCGCTGTGGACGGCCTGGGCCTCGGCCAGAGTGAGAGAAACGTCATAGGCGGTAGCGGCGTAGGACTGGAAGCCTCCGGGGCTCATGCCGTAGAGCAGGCCGAAGTTGCCGGCCTTGGCGCGCTTGCGCTCCAGGCTGGTCACGTCCTCGGGTGCCTTGCCGGCGATCTTCGCGGCGAGGAGCCTGTGAAGATCATCACCTCTCTGGAAGGCCTCGATCATCGGCTGCGAGCGCGAGATGAACGCCGCCACGCGCAGCTCGATCTGGCTGTAGTCGAGGTCGAGCAGGACGTGCCCGGGCCGGGGGATGAAGGCCGGCTTCAACCTGGCTGAAATCTGCTGAACGTTCGGGTTGCTGTTGTGGACCGTGATTCCGTTGGCGATGAAGCAGTGGTCCTCCGGGACGGTCATGTCCCACACCTCGATCCTCGGCCCCGGCTGGATGGAAATCGGCCTCCAGTCGGTCTTCCCGGTGAAGACGTCCGGGTAGGGCTGATCCGGGGAGCCGTTGGCCCGCCTGTCCGGCATCGATAGGCGCATGTGATCGGAGTAGCTCATGTACTCCAGGTTCTCTGGAGAGTTGTTCACCTTGACTCCGTCCACATGGTGGACGTCCCACTTCGTGGAGAGCTTCTTTCCCAGTACGCGCTGCATGATCCAACGGTGTTCCTTGGACCTGCCTCCCGACGTCGAGCCGTAGCGGACTCCCGGAGCGACGCTCGGAGGAGTCTTCCGGCTGTTGGAGTTGGGGAAGAACGAGAGGTAGCGATCCTTCTCTGAGGCTGAGGCAGTCCACTGCCGGCGAACCATGCCCAGGACCCGAGGGGCGGCCGCCCCTCGCGGACCCTTCATCAGGTACTCGGCCGGGCAGTAGTGGCCGTTGTGAAGACGGACGAGGTGGTCAGGGGTGCACTGGAGAGTGCGACGGTCTCCTTGCGAGTTCTCGAAGGTGACGATGACGGTGTCGGCCACCTTGGTAGGCCCCACCCACTCGACCTGACGGAGGGTCAGTCGGCAGTGGTGGTCGTAGGCGTACACCCAGTCCCCGGCCTTGACCTCTCGCATAGGAACCCCGTCGGGGTACTTCACCATGTCGCGAGGCATGTCAATCAGGGTGTCGGGGGAGACGCAGCTCGACAGGCGCCCGGTCTTCACGAAGCCGACGTTGTAGGTGGCGTGGATCACGTTGTTGGGGTCACGCAGCTCCAGCCACGATCGCAGGAACTCCAGCGTCTTCGTCGCGTCGCGGTGACGCAGCAGGGCGTCAGCTGCGGGGGAGCCCTGGCGCTGCTGGGCGATGAGGACCGCCTTGTTCCACTGGGCGTTTCCGGAGTCCGTGCGGGCCGTCACGCGGAGGTCGCCGGCCTCGATGGCCTGAGCAACGAAGCCTTGGAACCACTTCGACGTAGCGGCCGTGGTCACGCCGTCCTTTGCGGGCGCCGGTGCGGGTGCGGTCCCGTACAGGCCGAGGATGTCCTCGCACGCTCTGAGACGCAGGGCGTCCATCTCCGCGATCTTGGCGTGGACCCAGTCCACGTCGAGCAGGAAGCCGCGCTGCTCCACCTTTGTGAGGGTCTTCACAGTAGGCATGGAGACGTAGGTGGCGACCTTGCCGAGGCGGGCCATCTGGATATCGTCGGAGTCAAAGGGATCCTCGTCACCGGTGAGAAACATCTGGTCGCGGTGCTCCTCCTCGATCTTCCAGGTGTAGTAGGTGTCACGCGCCGCGTACTCTCCGAGCTGGATCAGGTCCACGCGCTCGGCGGCGCCGGGGGTGCTCAGGTCGAAGTCGTCCCACTCCTCGATTCCGAAATCTCGCGCGGCGCGAATCTTGAGGCGGGTGCGGGCCTCGGTGTCCACCAGCTGAGACGAGACGGTCGTGTCCCACTCGATGCGGTCGGAGAGGTCCACGCCGGTCTGGGCGTAGGCCCAGCGGGCGTCGAACTTCACGTTCGCGTTGACGAAGGGCTTCCCGCTGCGGTTGATCTCGCGGCCGATGATCGCCATGACCTTCCTCCACGCGCCGAGCAGGGGCGAGGCCGGGTGCGAGAGGGGCACAAGGTAGGTCATCGGCTGCTCGCCGTCGAAGGTGCGCCAGTTGTAGGCCCCGGCCGCGGCGCGCTCAGCGTTCGGGAGGGTGAGGGAGGCCAGGACGATCCGGGCGGGGTAGCTGCCGTTGGTGTCGCCGCCGGCCTCCGCGTACTCGTCCAGGCCGGTGGTCTCCAGGTCCATGACGACCTTCTGGGAGGCGCGGACGGCCTTGACGAGGGCCTTCAGGCCCCCCTTGCCCCAGACCCACGTGATCGGGCCGCAGGGCGTGTGTGAGCCTTGGGCGGCCTTCCTGGCCCGGCTCACGACCTTCTCCAGGTCCATGATGCTCATGACTGCTCCTATCTGGGACGGCGGTCGCCGTCGCCGGGTGATGGGTCCAGCCTACATTTTGTGAGTTGCCGGGGGAAGTGTTTACAACTTTCATGAGAGTGATCTAGGCAACAGAAAACCCCCAGGTCGTCATCCCGGGGGTTTCTGGCGGCTCCTTTGCCGGCGAGCCGACGCTCCAAAGGTGGTGATGAGGGTCAGAGCTCGCGCAGGAGAGAGACTAGCACGTCCTGAAGGTTGCCGACCTTGTAGGCGTACTCGGCGCCGCTACGGCGCGAGTAGACCTCCAGAGTCCACAGAGGCCAGTGGTCACGCCTCTCGTCCGACTCGGTGAGAGTCAGCACGAGGTCGTTGCCGCTCTCAGCGACTACCTTGACGATGCCGTCCTGCTCGACGGTGTGTACGTAGCGCAGGTAGGGCCGCAGGGCGTTAGACCATGCCTGAGCGGTGATGCGCCGCTCAGTCAGCGGATTGAAGTTGCCGGGGAAGGCTAGGTGATTGGTCGAGAGGGATGTCATTGGATTCTCCTATCAGTTCTCAGCTCCGGCGGAGTCCGTGACCACGCGAATTACTTTGGCGTCACCCTCCACTCGAATGTGGGGGTCCGCACCGGCGGACCCCTCGGCCGGGAGGTAGACCTTAGAGTCTCCCCAGGCCTCCACGTCCACGTCGTCGGAGGAGACGTACACCGAGGCAGCCCTCTGGACGACCACATCGGAGTGGTCGTAGGCGTAGACGGTGGAGGAGTCGTAAGCGTCCACGGCGCCGCCCTCGGTGGCGTAGATGACTGCCGACCCTTCAGCGATGACGGTCGTCTCGCCCTCCCCGGAGACCCAGACCGGGGCGGGCCCGTAGGCCACGACGTAGAGGTTCGCCAGGGAGTCGTCTACCGAGATCGGCTCGCCGGCGGTCCCCCGAAGGTAGAAGGCCGAGTTGTAGTGGGTGAGGCCGTATCCTTCCCGCTCAGCCTCGTCCAGGGCCTTGCGGATGTCTTCTGTGGAGTTGATCGTGTACTCGTACTGGTTCTTCATGGGGGGTACCTATCTGCTGGGATGGCCGTATCTCGACCTTCATCGACTGTACTGCGATAGTGAGGCGAGGGCAATACCTTCACAAGCTTGAATGCGTGATCCGCGTTACTCAGGTTGCAATATGGCTTCCGATTTGTGGAAAAGGCTGGGGACGGGGATAGACTTCTCTCAGCATTCCCAGCAATCCTCACGATTGGAGACCCATGAGTCCCCTGGACGAGGCGATCATCGCCAACGACGCTCTGCCTGAGCGCGAGCGCCGGACGAATCAGGACCTGGCCGATGAGTTCAACACCTCCGAGGCGACCGTGCGCCGTCATCGGCGCGCCCTGAAGCACAAAGGCCGCGACGAGCTGGACCGCGATGCGTTCTTCAACCTGCCTGTAGGCGCCATCACGAAGCGCGGCAAGACCGTCCGCCTCGCCGACGGCAGCTACGAGAAGATCGAGTACCGCCCCGGCGCCGTAGAGATGGAGGAGGCCAAGCGCCTGGCGTGGGAGGACCTGGAGCCGGTCTTCCGGGAGCCGCTCCTGTCGAAGCCGGCCCGCCTCCTTGACAAGGGGGAGACCCTAGTCGTCTGCATGGCGGACTTTCAGGTGGGCAAGGTCGCGCAGGGGGGTGGCACTGAGGACACGGTCCGGCTCGTGCGGAGGGCGATCGCGGACATCGCGCACGACATCGAGAACGTCGGCAGGTACGAGCGCATCATCCTCGCCGACGTCGGGGACTCTACGGAGGGCTTCTGGAATGTTGCCAGCCAGGCCCAGACCAACGACCTCTCCCTCACGGACCAGATTCGCACCGTGCAGCGCCTCTACGCCGAGGCCGTCCAGCTGCTCGCCCCGCTGTGCGAGTCCCTGTACTACGTGGCCGTCCCGTCCAACCACTGCGCCGTCCGCACCGGGCCGGGAAAGAACAGTCGAGCCAACGCCCCCGATGACGACTTCGGCATCATGATTTCCAAGAACATCGAGGACATCCTCGCCGACCGGCCAGGCTTCGAGCATGTCACCTTCCACCGTCCCGAGAAGTGGGAGGAGGCCGTCACCGTCGAGGCCGCCGACGGGACCCGCATCGGCTTCACACACGGCCACCTTGCGGGCTCGCAGAGCAAGGTGCCCGGATGGTTCAGGGACCTCGCGTTCGGGCACAGGAGCGGCCTCTACGACGCCAGAATCCTGGTCCACGGGCACTGGCACAACTTCGCCGTAAGTCAGGCAGGGGATGCGCGCTGGATCATCTCCTGCCCCAGCGCCGACCGCGGCTCGGACTGGTGGACGAACCTGTCTGGCGACTCCACGAAGCCCGCCATCCTCACCTTTGAGGCTCGGGGCGGCAACGCTTCAGCATGGGAGCTCTACTCCTGATACCACAAGGCCCCGCCTGTACCGATCCGGTTACAGGAGGGGCCTTGTGCTACCGTCAGTCCGGGTTCTCGATGTAGTCCACTGAGACCCCGTGCACCACGAAACCGTTCGCAGGCGCCTGAATTCTGGGAGCCCACAAGCCCGTCGCCTTTGGGTCAGTGGTCGGCTTGACGAGCAGCTGGGTGGAGACGTGATCGCCGGGCTTCAGGGTGAGCTCACCGATCTTCTGCCCCTCGTCCTGCTTGACTTCGCCGTTGCCGAACTCATCCCAGGTGCGAACGTTGTAGACCGGGGTCTTCTCTTCCGGCTCGTCGAAGTTGCCCTTCCACGTGTAGTAGATGTTGATCTGCCACGTGCCGATCGATGGGAGCATCTGTTCCAGGCTCGGCTGGAAGCCGATAGCTCCCGGCACATGCAGCCCATCGTCCTCGAAGGTCACGCCAGCGAAACGCGGCCAGGCCGACACCGGGGCGAACTGGCGGTGCTCCATCTCCATGATCTTGGTGGGGCGTACCACGAGAGTGCCTCGTGCAATCCCCCCGGGGACCGGGAAGCCCGGGTCGATCACCAGCACCTTACTCTTGGCCTCAGCCGCGACGGCGGCGGCCTTACGGGCCTCCTCCGCCGTGTACTCGACCAGAGCCCGCGGGGCGTAGGCGGCATCGGCGTCAGCCTTCGAGATGCCCTTCTCGGCGGCCTTGGCGAGTGCATCATCCGCGGCGACCTTCGCGCTGTCCGCGGTCTTCTTGGCGTCGGCGGCGTCGGCCTTAGCCTCGTCCGCCACGGCCCGGGCGGCTCGGATCGAGTCGCCCATGGCCGCCGTCTGAGTCTTCGGCGTGTACGAGGCGTCAGCGGACTCCTTCGTGAGCGCCTTGCCGGCCAGCGCCTTGGCGCCGTCGGCCGCGGCCTGGGCGGCCGTGGCGACGGATGACAGCGCCTCCACCTGAGTCCGGGGCGCGTAGAGCGAGTCGGCGGCCTCTCGGGTGACGTACTTCGTCAGGTCCACGGCTGGGGCCGGAGGCTGCTCGCCTTCGTTGATCTTCGCCCCCGACGTGCCGATGTTGATGGTCACCTGCGACGGCAGGCACTGGCTCGACTTCTCCTCTGACATGCGTCTCCTTACGCCTGAAACTCGATACTTGCGGGCACTTCCTTGGCCCCGTCCCACACGGTCACGGTGACGGGCACCTCCTTGGCGCCGTCCCACACGGTCACGGGGTTAGGCTTGGCGGGAGTCTCGTACACCTTGAGGGACGAGATCGCAGCCTCTCCCGATCCGGCCAGTACGGCGATCGACGGCAGCCACCGGGGCGCCGTACTGGCCGGCAGCTCGACGTCGGCCAGTACCTTCGTCTGATCGGCCGGGAGCGTGACGGTAGTGATGAGGTAGGGTCCAGCGAGCTTGACCTTGTTGTCGTTGAACCAGTTCACGCGCAGGTCAATGCTGCCGGCTGCGGCATCCTGGTAGTCGATCTCGAAGGTGAACCTGCGAGACCCTACAGGCATGGCTGCACTGTCGTAGGGGGTGGTGGACGCCCCAGCAGGGAGGGTCGCCCCGTCACCCTGCCGGGAGCCCTTACTGCGCCACCACGCCCCCAGAACGGGGAAGATGCTATCTGCCATTATGCGTCCTTCCTGACGATGATCGTACCCGCCGGAGTGCCAGCCGGGATAGCCTCACGCTTACCAAGCGAAAGCACCTTAGGTCGCGTACGCAATTCCTCCACCTCAAGCTTCAGCGGAAGGTAGCCCTTCAGCCAGGGCACCACGAGCCCGAGGACGTGCTGCGACGGCGGGTTCGCGTAGGGGTTGCCGATCGGCTCCCACTGACCCCCCTGCTGCGGGTCCTCGCGCAGCTGCCCGTCGGTGATGTACAGGTGAGCGATGCCAAGCTTGTCGGCCTTGTCGAACACGCTCTTGTAGTTCTCGGAGGTGACGCCGTGGACGACAGCCCACCAGCGTGTGGAGGGGTACGCCTTCATGTGGTCCGGGAGGATCGGCGTCCCGGGGTCCTCGACCAGGAACGCGGAGGCGTCCTTCTCGAACATCATGCACACATCGAAGTCGAGCTTGCACATGTCCTCGGAGATGTTCGAGCCCGAGTTGACGACGATCAGGAAGTCCTTGCCATAGGCGGCGCGGATCCGGTCGATGAGCCGCTTGTAGGCTGGGACTCGGCCAGCCTGGGCTCCCCAGCCGTTGATCGTCTCGTCCAGGAACACCCCCTGACAGACGTCCCCGTACTGCGACTTCGCCTCGGCGACCTGACCGAAGATGTAGTCCTCGGTGTACTTGTCCACGTCAGGCACGTTCGCTCTCCCCGTGTCGCCAGGGGGAAGAGTAGCGGCGAGGTACTGGGTCTTGACGTAGAACACGGCACGCTTGGCGCCTGCTGCGAGGGCGAGCGTCGCCTGAGTGTAGAAGTCCTTGTCGTAGGTGTCCCAGTTGCCGCTGTTACGGTTCAGGATGACGATCCCCAGCGAGCCGGCGAACTTGAGAATCTGGGACCACTTCGAGACGTTCGGCGGCTTCTGGTAGTAGTCCGGCCAGAAATACGTCACGGGGGAGTAGTACCGCTCGCCTGGGCGGAACGGGGCGGTGTTCTTCGCCATCGCGTCCACGCGCAGAGTCGTGGCGTTCAGGGCCTCCAAGGTCGCGTACTGCCCCAGATGACGGTCGAGGTTCTCCTGCTGAACGAAGGTGGCGTAGGCGTCGTCCCTGGTGAGGTACGAGGACAGGTCCACGTTCCCGCCAGCCTGAGCCTTGGCGAGGTCGGCCTTGGACGCGTAGCGGCCATCGGCGTCAGCGGTCTTCAGGTAAGGGGCGAGGTCCGGCGCCGGTGGCACCGCGGGGATGGAGGAGCGGACGCCTTCCAGGTCCGTCTTCGTGGCGTAGGTCGTCGCCGCGTCCGTCTTCGGCAGGAGGCCTGACAGGGCCGAGGAGTCGGCCTTCTTCCCGACGGCGGTCTCCAGACCCGATACCTTCGACGACAGGGAGGAGATCGGCGCCGTAGCGGATGTCAGCGCCTCCTTCGTCGCGTAGGTCGAGGCGACGGCGGCGGAGGTCGCGTACCCGGCCAGGTCAGTCTTGGCGGCGTACGCGGCCGAGGCCGCTGCGGGGGTGAGCGCAGCGTCGGCGGTCTCCTTGACCCCATCGATGCGGGCGCTTAGGGCGGAGTCGGCCTGACGCATCTCGGCCTTCGTGGCTAGACCCGACAGGTCCGGGGCGTTCTGGTTGCCTCCGAGCTGGGCCTGGGCTAGAGCCGCCTTCGTGGCGTAGGTGTCCGAGGCATCGGCGGCCTTGAGGTAGCTGGCCAGGGCCTCCTTGGTGGCGTAGGTGCCGGCCACGGCGGCCGTGGTCGCGTACTGAGCCAGCTCGGCCTTCGTGGCCGCGGCGGTAGCGATCCCCGAGACGCTGTCGATGCGCTGACCTAGGGCGCCGTCGGCGGCCTGCATCTCCGACTTGGTAGCGTAGCTGGACAGGTTCGGCGCCGCAGGCACCTGAGGGATAGCCTGCTTGACGGCCTCCACCTCGGCCTTCGTGGCGTAGGTCGAAGCCGCGGTGGTCGATGGCAGGGCCGCCTCAGCCGTGGCCTTGACGGCGTCGATCCGACTGCCGAGGGCGGCGTCGCCCTGAGCGCTCTCCTCCTTCGAGGCCAGGGAGGCGGCCTCACTCTTCGTCAGGAACCGCTGATCGGCCCCCTCACGGCTGTACCATGTGAGATCGGCCATAGCCGCCCTACCTCCAGGTGAGTACTCCATTGCCAAGGTCTATGACTTCAGACCTGTTGATAGCCTCAAGGATACCGGGCTGTCCCGCAATGCGGACACCGCGGGCGTCTGGGCCCGGTGACGGGCTAGGCGGCTGCGGTGCCGGGCCGGGCGGGATTGGCGCGGGGATTCCCGTTAGAAGGTCTGCGATGTTAAGCACGTCACCGTCGGCGAGGGTCCGAGTTGTCCGGACATGTGCCCCAAGGTCTCCGGGGATATTGAGATCTATCTCATAGTTCCCCGGGGTGACGGCGGCCGTCCGGCCTGCCTGACCTACCAGATATCCGTCAGGGTCGATGCGGAACGACGCCCGGCCGGCGACGATGTCGCGCTCCGGGAGCGGGGCGCCGAGGCTGGCGGGGGTGAAGGTGATCCGGCCCAGGCGTCCAAGGCCGTCAGGCCCTACGATGCGGCCAGCGATCGCGGCTGTGGGGGAGGTCATCGGGGCTCCTGACGTAACGGATTCGTCTCAGTCTTTACCCTATCAATCCGATCGTGTAATGACTGGACCTCCGTGTAGAGGTGGGACCGATCAGTCCGGGCGTCGTTGCGGACTCCCTCGATCTGGTTCTCCAGGCGGGCCATGCGTGCGTCGTGCTGGCGATCCGACTCGCGCAGGTCGTCCACCGACTCCGTCAGGCGGGCCAGGCCGTCCAGGACCTGGCCGAACTTGATGTCCAGGTCGTCCCGTAGGTTCGAGTCGTGGTTGTTGTGGACGCCCTCCGAGGCCGACTCCGCGGCGTTCGCAGCCCTCACTACGTGGGCGCTCATACGGGTCATCCTCTCCTCTAGACGTTCCTGCTGGCGGTTGATCGTGATCTTCAGCCAGGTGATGAGTGCGACCAGCAGGGCCGTCCCCGCCGCGATGACATCCGGCGAGGTCAGCACTGCGACGATCGGTGACGGGGACGACTCTGCGGCGAGCATGGCTACCTCAGCCCGCCAGACCGGTCTGGCCGGTGGAGTGGCGCGGGGTGTAGGCGTCCAGCTCGGAGGCGGCCACGGCGCGGTCGGTCTCCTCAGGCAGGGAGAACGACTTCAGGACCGAGGCGATGGTGGCGGCCCCGGCGATGCCGAGAGCGCCCTTCCAGTCCAGGCCGAAGATCGAGGTGCCGACACCGAAGGCGCCGACCAGGGACTGCGAGAAGGTGGAGATGGCCCGCTCGGCCAGGCCCTCCCAGAACGTCGCGGTTGCGTACTTCACATGTTCTCCTTCCATAGGTAAGGGCGGGGACCCCGATGAGTCCCCGCCCTTAGTGTATCCCTATGAGTCTGTGAGCCTTCAATAGGTCACGCCGATGTCACGATCTCACCACAGCCGGAAGCTGTTGGCCTTGGAGGCGTTCAGCGCGAGCTGGAGAGCGGCGACCGTGGCCTCGCCAAAGTCCCCATCGACCCAATCTCCAAAGGACCAGCCCGCAGGCACGCCCGGCTTGTTCCAGGCGAGCACGAGGTACTGGAAGACCTTCACCATGTCTGAGTCCCACCCACGGTCCTCAGGCAGCCGGTACATGCCGGTCAGCTGATGGATCGAGGCCGCAGGCACTACCTTGTTCAGAAAGCGCCGGAGGTTAGCTATGGCGAAGACCTCCTCGTAGCCCACGGCTCCCATGACCGACTTCAGCCGACCGACGGTGGCGGCCCCGTACTCACCGTCCACGGCGAGCTGAGCCTCTCCGGAGGCGGCGGCGGAGACGGTGGCCGACGCCCCTCCCCCGATCATCCGATCCCACGCAGCACGGTCGCGCAGCCTGTTCAGGTCGAGAGTGCCCCCGTAGCCGGGCAGGCGCCCGTCCTCGGTGTACTGGTGGATGAGCGGCTGTCCCCAGTAGGGGACGTTCGGCACGGCGGGGTCCGAGTAGGACTGCCCGTAGTCGCTGTAGTCCGGCCCGCCGGCGTACCAGAGGGGGTACTGGGAGGCGACGGCACTCCAGTCGTAGCCGTTCAGGGCCGAGCCGTTCATGTAGATGCCCGGCGTGGCGCCGGTCAAGGACCGAACCGTGTCGAGGAAGGTCTTTGCCCAGCCCGGGCCCTGCGGCACGGCGTTGGCCTCCCAGTCGAGCCAGAGAGTGGCCTTGCCCCGGAGCGAACCGACGGCGGACACGAAGTAGCGGGCCTGCTCTGCCGCGTCACCCGGGCGGGCGAAGTGGTAGAAGCCCAGACGCTTGGACGCTCCAAGCGTGGCGCTGGCCTGCGAGATCACGTAGGGGTTCACATAGTCGTCATCCTCAGTGGCCTTGACGATCACGAAATCGGCCCAGATAGCGGCGACATGCAGGCCGCCCTGGTGGCTGGAGATGTCGATACCGTGAGCGTGAGCCGGGGCCGCGGGCGGGGTCGCGGGGGTCTGAGCGGCCGCCTTGATCTGGCCGGACGCCTGAGGCTTGCGGAACTCCGGCCACTGAGCCAGGAACTTGCCCTCGTCGAAGCGGTGGCAGCTCGTCCAAGCCCCAGACTGAGTATGCGGGTGGCTGGAGTAGCGGACCGTGCGGGTCTCCTGTCCCGTGGAGTCGCCTAGGTAGCCATCGATCGACCCATCCTCAGCGATCCACGCCTCGGACACGAGGGGGTCAGGCCCGTCCTCGACGGCGATGACCACGTGCCCCCTGCCGCCCTCATTCGCCGCAGACAGGATCACGTCACCAACACGGAAGCCGCCGGTGGGGGTGAGGTCGGAGTCCGCCCACGGGACCTCGTTGAAGCCCCGCGCCTCCAAACCGGGACGCATGTTCCCGGTCCAATGGTCATTAATTTCGGGGAGGGCGGCGTGGCCCCAGGCGGCCCCGTAGGTGTCGTGGATGCCATAGCAGATCGCTCCGCACACGAGGCTGGAGCAGTCGGCGTTCTGGGGCGAGCTCACGTGCCCCTCCCAGTCGGCGTTGGCGTACCAGGTTCGGCGATCCGGCTGGCTGTAGCCCACGTTCTCCTGGTCACAGATGCGGCGAGCGATACGTGCCGCTACAGATTGAACTGTCACTTACTCTCCTTAGAGGTCGCGCGGAATGCCTCGAGGCGGGCCTCGAGGTCGGAAACTCGGGCCTCGGCGATGACGGCGCGCTGCGTAAGGCGCGCCACCTCGGCCGTGAGTCCGCCAATGACGGCCATGGCGTCTACCTGCTCTCCCGCCTGCGCGGCGGATGAGGTGTCGTTCATTTGCTGTATCCTTCCGGTTTCGTGGCGGGCCCGTACAGGCCGCCGCCCATGGACATGTCGTCAGGCCGGGAGCCCTCACCGCCCTGACTGCTTCCGCCCCCGGGAGACGGAGGAGGGAGGTGCCAGACGGACTCCCGAGCATAGTCTCGCATGACGGGCTCCCCGTCCTCGGCGACCTCATGGTCAATCATGCGGGCCCCCTTGACCAGCACGGCCACTGCCGTGCCAGGAGCGCCCATAACATCTACGCGCCATTCCTCAGGGTTGGAGCGATCCAGCACGGCCCTGGCACCGTCACTGGCGAAGACGACCCATGGGGCCTTTGCTGATGCGATCAGAGGAACGTAGTCCGGCAGGGCCCAGCGAGCGCGGCCCTCGGAGTCGAGGGTCAGGCTCTCCCAGTACTCGATCCCGTCGTAGGGAGACTCGGTGCTGGCGTGCATCAGCCACAGCCCGCCGCGCTTGGCGGACAGTCTGGGGACCCTCATGGAGAAGTTCTTGGTCCCGGTGATGTGCACTCCGGTGTTAGATATCCACACCTGGTTCGTGGGGCCGAACTGCATCGTCGTGGTGTTGCCGTCGGCCCAGAACCTCGGATAGTTCTCACCCATCGGGCGGATGTGAAGCTCACCCCGGCCAACATACAGTCTCGCCTGGTTATCCCCCTTCGTCCCGAACGAGAATCCTCGGTCGTTCATCCACCAATACACCTCAGAGGCCTGAAGATTCAGCCCGAGGTTGTTGAACGAGAACGAGGACCCGCTTCTTCCCCCGCCTCCGCCCGGCGTGTACATAACGATAGCCGCGGTCCCGATCGTCAGGTGCGGGGACAAGCTCCCTAGGCGCTTCGGGTAGGGGCTTTGAATGCGCAGGGAGGGTTCCCCAGTGGACGCCCTGGATATTGAAATTGTCCCGTCCCACCAGTTATCGTGCAGAGAGTTGAACGATAGGCCGCAGCCGTACCGGTACCCCGCGTACTCGTCCAGACCGTTCTCGCGAGCTACGATGTTGTTGAACCACACCTCCGACCAGGTATCCCGCCGTCCGAGGCGGCCATTGATTTGAATTTCCCCCGACTGGGCGTTGACGTCCATCGCCTTCCAGCCGTCTTGAGCGTAGACCTGAATACCTCCGCTGGAAATCTTGATCCCGCGGTTTGCGGTCCGCTCCGACTGGAGCGTGGCGCCGGTGATGACCTGCCCGTCGATCGCCCCGCCCTGAATGTTGGAGGCGCCGACGGAGTTGGCGGCCAGCATGCCGGCCTTGATCTGCTCGAACTCGCCCTGCCCGGCGGTGACAATCTCCGTCCACACGTGGTGGGCGGTGGCGTTCACGAAGGAGGCGTTGCCGGTGACGGTGAGCTGGTCAGTCGTGATCTCCAGGAACCGGCCGACGTCGGAGGCGATCTTCCGCGCAGTGACCTCGGCGATGCTGGCCGAGCCGGCGGTCAGCTTCCCGACGTCGAGGTTGCTGATCTGCTCGCTGGTGACCTTCATGCGCTCCCAGGTAGCGCCGTCCCAGCGCCACTCAGCGACGATGTCGAGAGTCTCGGCGTCCTGCACACGGCAGGTGTCCCCAACGGACTGGCCAGAGAACGGGGGAACCGTGCCAGCCGTACCTCGAATGTAGGACACCTCGCCCATGGAGGTGCGGATGCGGCGCACGGCGGACTCCATGGTCGCGGCCGTGAGCTTGGAGATGGTCTTGGAATAGTCGTCTCCAGCCTCCTCCCAGCGCCACCCCTTCGGCGACCAGACGATCCGGGAGCCTGGGGCGGTGCGGGAGTTGGTCGGCGAGGACTGGCCCAGTGCAGCAAAGCCCGGGGCAGTGACGTACTGCCCGCCGCGCCCGCCCTCAGGGGCCTCGGTCCAGTTAGTGGGTCCGGCCATCAGAGAACCTTGATGATGTAGGGAAGGGCGATGTACGGGTCACGTATGTCTACAGGCTGCGACCCTCCAGCCGAGATGGCGATGGGCGTACGCCCGCCCGTTGCAGTGCCCGTAGAGGTCAGGTAGGTGTACCCGCTACCGGAATCGCTCACCCCGATGTCCTGGTTGGCCTTCCTCGCCTGGAACCGGCGCCCAGCGTCCTCGACCTCACCGATCTGGTGGGTGTGGGCCGGCATCTGGTTCACGTTCAGCGTGACCAAGCCGGAGCCGCCCCTGTTTCCGACCTGGTAAGTATTACCTGTCCCGACGGCGGAGCGGTCCCGGATGTCCGGAAGGCGGAAGTTGCTGGCGGAGGTGAATCCATAGGCAGTGCCAATGGCAGCGAACAGCTTCGCGTAGGCGTTCCTCTCAAGGAGACGCCCGTCACAGCGCATCCAGCCCTCCGGGTCACGCTCGGCGCCGAACATGACAATGGTCCCGATCGGGATGGCCTTCTCCAGTGCGGTGCGGATGCCTTGAGCGATGTCCTGGACCTGTTTGAGAATCTCGGCGGGCTGGCCTGCGACCTTCGTCTCCAGGTTGGTCACGCCACGAGTGGCGGCTGATATGCCGTCCTCCATCCGAGTGAGGTCGGCGGCCGTGATCCGGGTCTCGTTCGCCCCGAACCCGTCCCGCCACTGTTTGGTGGCGACGTACTCCTGCATCGTTACTGGTCTCCTTCTGCTCTGAGGACGTAGATACGCCCGTCGGGTGCAATCCACATGCTGGAACCTATTGTCCCACTATCCGGCGGGACGGGCCCTGACGATACGAGGTTGACAGCTACCTGAGTCATCGCGTCGGTGAGGTGCTTCATCTCCTTCAAAGTCCCCTCACGGGCGGCTTGCTGGAGGGCCGAGCTGCCCTTGAGCTTGTCCTCGACCGACTTGGCGATGGCGTCGGCGTCGATGTTCTGCTTCAGGGTGATGGTGCTGGGAGCGCCCCACTCTGACCGGTTACCGGCTCGGTCGTAGGTGCGCAGGCGCACTTCGTACTCGCGCATCTCCAGCCCCGCGACCGGCGCGCGCTGCATCGGGTTCAGCATGGTCGCCAGGACGCCCGGCGCGCGGCCCGGCAGTTGGACGCTGATCTCGACTCCGGCGAAGTCGGCCGGCATACCCTCACCGCCGGCGCCGCGCAGCGGCCACCAGACGTCCAGCACCCCGAGAGTCTGCGACAGGGTCGGGGCCGGAGGCACCGGTGGCGGCGTGGAGTCGGTAGCCATCGTCTCGATGATCTCAGCGGACCATCTGCCGGTGGTCTCCCGAGTGACCGCTCTCACGCTGAAGGCGTACTGCCTGCCCGGGATCAGTTCCGCGACCTCGGCGGTCGTGCCGGTGGACGTACTCATGCGCCCGGCCTTGTAGGGGACCTCCCGAATCGAGATGTCGTAGCCGGTGACGTCCACGGCCACTCCGAGAGTGTCCGTAGTCACCGCCTGCCACTGGAGAGTGGCGACGGCCTCGGCGTCGCCTCGAGCGCCGATGACGGCGGCCGAGGACACGATGAGGCCTTGCGGAGGGACCGGGGCGTACTTGCTCTGAGGCGTCTCCGGACGGGGGTTCTTCCCGTCCGAGTTGACGGCTCCTAGCACGCCCTTCTGACGCTTGGCTAGGCGCGACAGGACGTCGTCGAGCATGGTCCCGAAAGTTGTGTGCCCCTGGCAGCGGCCGTTCTCGGTCACCGAGATCGAAATCTGGGTGACGCGCATCTTCTCCAGGCCCTTGCCGCGCTCGACCTGAATCCAGTCGCCGAGCAGGTAGTCGTCGAAGGGGAGCCACTGAAGGTCGTCGGCCTCCCACTCGCGCTTCACCTCGGCCGCCGGCGTGGCGCCGGTCTTGAGGGTCAGGTCAGCCACGCGGCGCGCCGTGGCCTCGAGCTCTACGCCGCCGGCGCTGACGACCTTCTCGGTGCGAGGCATTCCGGCCGGGGCCTCCGGGTTCGGGAAGGTCCACGTGCGGCCCCCGTCGCCCTTCACGAGGACGTGGGTGCACAGCTGGGACCAGTCCAGCTTCTCCGGAGCAGACGTCGTGCCGGCGCTCAGGCGCCACACGACGGCACTGTTCTCGCGCTTCAGAGCGGAGTCGGCGTTGTAGACCTGAAGCGTGCGCCCGCGCCACCGGTAGTCGATCATTCCCATGTTCGTGAGCGTGTCGAGGATCGACTTGATGGAGACCGAAGGGTCGAAGGCGATGGTGGTCTGGAACGCCCAGCCCTGCCCGGCCGAGTCGGTCGCGGTGCTGACGTCGAGGGTCAGGCCGGCGCCCCAGCCGCGCTTGACGGCGGCGTCCCACACGGTGCGCAGAATCTCTCCCGCGTTGCGGGAGGTGAACTTGTACTTCCCGTCCTTGTCCATGGAGGCCAGCGGGACGTTCCACACCAGGGCGCCCTCGAGACGGTGCCCGATGTGGATCAGGTCGGCGCGGCGGTGCTCGGTGCCGTCGTCCACGAGGTTCCACTCGGAGGACAGATTGATGAAGCGGGCGTTGTACGGCTCGTGCCAGGTCTGACCGTCGTAGCAGAGCTCGACGGCGATTTCCACGGCGGAGTCGAGAAGCTCTCCACGCACGCCCAGGTCCCCGTTCGGGTAGGACAGGGTGAGTGACGGCGTGGCCTGACGCGGGCAAGTGAACGTGCCGGCCAGGGCGTCAGGTAGGACGCCGAGGCGTGCACCTGCCTGCTCGTAGGCGACGTAGCGCATAGCCATGCCGCGCGCGTACTGAGGATCGCGGGGCATCAGTAGGCCATCCTTCCGCGGAAGCGGCCGGTAGTCCCTGCCAGCGTCATGGAAATCTTGCCCTCAGCATTCGGCGTGGCCCGGAAGCCTCCAGGGCTCATGGAGATTTCGCCGTCGGCGGGGCGCGCGTTCGGCTGAATCTCCCACCACTGGGAGGGGTTCTTCCAGGCCCGGTAGCGGGCGATGTCGACCAGCAGGCGCTCGCCGCCGTTCAGGGTCCCGGTGAAGGTGAACGACGTGCCGGAGACGTTGTCGCGCACGGTGCAGGTCTGCGCCGTCGGCTCCAGGAGGAGCTTCCCGTCCGGGATCGGCATGACGCAGCCGTTGAACTTCGACATGTCGTGCAGATGGTCCACGATGTCTACGGTGCCGCGCCACAGGCCGGAGACGATCTCGTAGGTGATGGTGAACGAGATCGTCTCGGAGTGCGGGTCGAAGAGCGGCTCGACCGAGGACGACGGCCGAACCTGAGCCTCCCGGACAGGGGACCCCTTCGGCGTGTACTGGAGAGTCTGGAGGCGCCCGAAGGCGTACAGGCGGCGCAGGAGGTCCTGGTAGTTGCGCTCCAGTACCTCCAGACCCTCCTTGCAGCGGTTCCCGTTACGGCCGTCGGTCCAGGAGAACACTGTGAACTTCAGGGCGACGGTGGCCGACTTCAGAACCGTTGGCGCGATGGGGAGCACCCCGAACCGTCCGGGGATGCTGACTGAGGTGCTCCAGGGCTCGCCGCGGGTCGAGAGAGTCGTCCCCTCGGAGAGCACCCATCGCTGGCGCTCATCGTCCAGGTCGGCGCCGTCCAGTGAGTAGATGGCCATGGGTGGGTGACCCTCCTCAGATGATCGCGGCCAGTCGCAGCCCCTCGGCTACCTCGTCTCGAGTCTTCGAGTCCGGCTTGGCCTGCGGATAGTTGTTGGTGATGTTGATTGTAGCCCCTGATCGGCTTCCCTTATCAAACGAACCGGAGGACGTGGGAGCCGGGTTCGGGCGTCCGGTGGAGGCCCGCGCCGGGAGCGGCTGCACGTCGGCGCTGAGCCCGATCGTGGCCGGCTTGGACAGGTCCTCGGTGAGGCCTTGGAGCGAGGAGCGCACGGCCCCGTACTGACTCTCCAGGCCCTTGATGAGGCCCTGCATGATGAGCTCACCGGCGGGGGTGAGCAGCACTTTGTCGACGGGGGCCGGGCCCTTCCAGGACGGGAGCATGCTCGTCAGGGATGAGAGCTTGTTCTTCACTGAGGAGAACATCGAGGTGATGCCGTTCAGGAGGCCCTTGATGATGCTGACACCGGCGTTCCACAGCCACGATCCGGCTCCCGAGAATACGTTACGGATGCTCGAGGGGATGTTGCGGACCGTGTTGAGCATGCTGCTGATCCAGCTGGAGACCGTGCTCACGATCCCGCTCCACATGGAGGATGTAACATTCCTGACGAATGACCAACCGTCACTAATGAGACTACGGGCAGTACTCATGGCATTGCTGACGGTCGAGGTGATCCAGTTCCACACGGACTTGATCGTGTTCAACACCGCATTCCAGGCCGTAGAGGCCATGGACATGATGCTATTGCCGAAGATGCCGAACTGGCCCTTGATGAGGTTCCAGATACCCTCACCGATCGTCTTGATGCCATTCCAGGCCCCCGACCAGTCCCCCTTAATGACAGCGAGGACTGTCTGGATGATGCCCTTGATGACCTGGATGGCCCCCGTCACGGTAGACATGATCCCATTCCATGACGCCATCACCAGAGGCATGAGCCACTGCATAACCTGACCCACCAGCTGAATCGCCGGGATCAGGGCGGACGCCAGCGTCTGCACCAGGGAGACGATCGGCGGCAGAATCTGCGGCAGGTACTCGGAGATGATCGGGGCCAGCTGGGCGATGATCTCCGAGATCACCGGCACGAGCGCCTGAATCACTGGGAGGAGGGCAGCGCCCAGCTGCTCAATGACCGGGACGAGGATCGGCACCAGCTGCTGGAAGATAGGGGCCAGCCCCTCGACCAGCTGAGCGACCAGCGGAGCAATGGCGGCGAGGAGCGAGCCGGCCACGGTAGCGACGGCGCCGAACGCCTGCCCGAGGGCCGGCATGGCCGGGGCCAGGGCCTGCACGGCCGTCAGGACGCCCTGGAAGAACGCCGTCAGACCGCCCTGGAAGGCGGGGTCCTGGAGAGCCGAGGAGATTCCCTTGAGCCCGGTCTCGATGATCTGGCCGACCAGCGGCAGGATCGTCGAGAGAGTCGGGGCCAGGGAGGTGAACGCCTGCCCGAGAGAGCCCACGCCGGCGAAGGCGTGCGAGGCGGCGTCCCCCATCGCGCTGAAGATCGTGGACAGGGTGCCCTGCCACAGTGGACCGTTCACCGCCTTGTTGGCCCTGTCCAGGGCGTCAGCGATCGAGTCGATCGGGGCCGAGCCTGAGGCCATGGCCTTGAAGACCCCGCCCAGGATGCCGCCCAGGTCGAAGACGATGTTCTTCAGCGTCCCGAAGGTCTTGGCGGCGGCCTGGATGGCCTGATCCATCTCCCCGGAGGCGGTCTTGGCCTGCACCCAGGACTGGAAGGAGTAGGCGACATCGTTGGCCCAGGAAGCGATGGAGGGGAGGTACTTCGCGCCGACCTCGCCCAGCGTGAGCAGGGCGTCGGTGAAGGCCCCCGCACCGTCGCCGCCCAGGTCCATGGCCTCGGCCAGGTAGCCCAGCGACGCCTGGAACCCGGGAATGTGGTCCTGCGCAGCGGAGGCGACGGCGGCCGTCATGGAGCCCATGGCCGAGGCCACGTCTGAGATGGCGGGGGTCAGGGCCTCCAGGCCGTTCGTGATGAGGGAGCGGACCGACCCCTCGGCCTCGCCCCAGAACGACGTCGAGATCGAGTCCTGAAGGGCCTCGAACGAGGGCCCCAGGTCCTCGAGCACCGTGGAGGCATCTGCCATGGCCGCTGCGAAGATGCCGATCCCGGCCGCGGCCGTGCCCAGGATTCCCGGCATGGCGAGAAGGGCCGGGAGCGTGTGGGCGATGCTCAGCCCGAACTGGGCGACGGTTCCCAGACCCGCCCCTGCCACCGAGGCCAGTCCGAGAATGGCAGTGCCAGCCCCAGCCATCTTCACCGCGAAGGTGTCCAGGTTGGTGAAGACGTCGTTCAGCGAGTTCTTCAGGCCGGAGAAGATGTTCCCGCCGGCTAGAGCCTTCAACTGAGCGGCCACCTTCGCCAGAGACGCCTTGGCTAGGCGGGCGTGAATGTCGACGAAGTAGGGCTTCTTGGTCAGCCGGGCCAGGTCGAAGCGGGCCTTCCCGTCGTCCAGGTCGGCGTTGACGGTCGCCTTCCCGTCGAGCTTGTTGAGCTCATGCTTCAGCTTGCGCTTGGACGCCTCGGACAGGTGGGCGTGGGCCTCGATGTCTCCGCCAAGCTTCTTCAGCTCCTCCTGAAGCTTCTTGCGCGAGGCGTCGTCCAGCTCGGCCTCGGCCTTGAGCTTCGCATCGATGCCGGCGATCTGCTCCCTGAGCTTGCGCTGGGCGGCCTTCTCCAGCGAGACGTCCACGCGGATGTCCGACTTGATGTTGGAGATGCGCTCCTTGATCTCGGCGACGTCCTTGCCGTCGATCTCTACCTTGGCGTCGATTGCGGCCTCAGTCTTGCGGATCGCCTCCAATGCCTTGCGCCGGGACTTCTCGTCGAGGTCCACGCGGGCCTTGATCGCGGCCTTCATCTCGTCCAGCTCGCGACCGATCTTGGCCACGGCGTTGTCGTCCAAGACCGGCCGAACCGGGGTGCGCCAGTCAGCCTGACGGAGCTTTTGCTTGATCTCCTCCAGGTCCCGCTTGGAGATACCGACGTCGGGGGACGCCTTCGTCTGGGCGATCGCCGTCTCGATGCGGCGCAGGTCCTTAGGGTCGATCTTGGCGTTGACCTGGAGCACAAGTCCGTCGAGGGCGTCCTTGACGGAGTCGCGCATCTCGCGCGCCCACTTCTCGGCGGCTCGCTCGATGCGCTTGCCGATCTTCTTGAGGCTCTTCTCGATGCCCCGCTCAGCGTCGCCACGGAAGTCGCGCGCGTCAGCGCCGACCTCTACGACGACCTCGCCGATCTTGTCTGCCACGGGCTACCCTCCCCGCTCGTACGTCGAGCGGGCGGCATCGCGGCCCGACTCCTGTCTGAGGCCATGATACCGCCCGCATAGGCGTGTCCTATAGGTGCTATCACATACCGAGGGCTGACTTAAGGGACCCGAATCCCGATGACTCGTTGCCCGAGTACCAAGGGCTCCGCGGATCGTTGACCTCGACGCCCCTGGGCGGGAGCCACAAGTCCCTCTTCAGCTTCTCGGTAGCGCCCTCGTCCTCAGCGTTGCGGGTGAGAATCCACCACATGACGTGGCAGAACCGGTTCAGAGGCAGGGTCTCCAGATCGATCCCGTGCCCGAGGCAGAGCCCGTCGATGTAGTCCCACTCCCGGTGAGCCGAGGCCAAGAGGCGCTGGATCACGTAGGAGGGTTCTCACCAGCCTCCTCCATGACGGCGGAGATGAGGTCGGTCAGGTCGGGGATGTCGAGGTCGTCGGCGGGGTTCTTCAGCCGCTTGACGACCTCGGCGCCGGTCTCCTTGCCGAAGAGGACGTGGCACCACTTGGCCAGGCCCTCGATGATCTTCTCCGAGTCCTCGTCGGCGTCCTTGAGAGCCTGGGACAGGAAGATGGCGACGGCGGCCTTCGGGGGGCGGACCTTGTACTCGGTACCGACCAGGTCAACGGTGATGGACTTCCGGGTCTTGCCGGGGATCGTGATAGTAGCCATGAGGCGATTCTAATGGAAGTCAGAGGGTCTGATAAGCCTGACCGCGTCGCGGACGAAGTGTGCGCCCTTGATCCCCTTGACCCACTTCGCGAACACGGTCTGGCTGGACCCCTTCGGGGTGAAGACCATGCGCTGTGCCTTGACCGGCCCGTGGGCGCGGGTTCCCTTCTCCTGGTAGGCGGCGTAGGGCGTACGCGCCCCGATCTCGAAGGTCGGGTTCAGCGGGTGCTTGCCGGGGACGCGTTCAATGGTGACGGAGTTCACCATACGGCCGGAGTTCACGCGCCCCTTGGCGCGGATGTTGCGCTGGATACGGCCCTGCGTGCGCTTGGACGCCTTCAGGGCGGCCTGCTTTGTGATCTGAGCCACCTTATCCTCACGGATGGGGCCCTTGAACCGCACGTTTACGTGAACCATCTCACACCTCAGGTCACGGGCAGTTCAGCCGGACGGTGAAGGTCCACTCGCCGGCCACGCAGCCCCCATCAGGGCCAGATGCCTGCCAGTCCATGTCGTTGGCGTTCGTGGACGACGTCAGGAACTGGCCGAGGTCCGCCATGTCCTGGTGCAGGACGGCCGCGTCGGCCGTCAGGTCGAAGGGGCGCGGGCCCCGGCCGCGGTCATCGACGACCTCGACGCAGCGCAGCGTCCCGAGGGCGTAGGTCGCGGCCCAGTAGCGCACCGAGCACGCCTCGCCGTCGGCGGCGCGGGGCCCGAAGACCGGGGCGACGGAGACGGTGCGGACGTAGAGGTGCCCTGCGCAGCACTCGTCCCAGGCCACCTCGGCGCCGGGAGCGACGTACGCCTGCGAGACCGCGTTGGACAGGGCCTGAGCGCCGCCCTTGAGCAGGGCGAGCGCGGTGGAGTGGACGACGGACGGCACCGGAGACGCTACCCGCCCCGACAGGGCCGCGTAGTCCTCGCTCTGCTGCCGGCCGCGTCTCGACAGCCTCGGCGCCGGACTCACCAGATCACCCCGCCGCGGCGGTTGGACGGCTGACGGCGAGCGTAGTCGTCAGGGTTGTAGGCCCGGGCCGCCTGACGAGGCTTGCGGATCGAGGCGACCCAGGAGTCCACCAGCCAGATGCCGGTACGGCCCTCCTGCATCTCGGCGAAGTCGTCCTGCACCTGGACGGTGACGCCCTGACGGGTGACCGACTGGAGGCGCGCCGGAAGGGCGCAGTCGCGGTCCATGCAGGCCGCCTTGGCCAGCTCCAGAGCGAGCACGCCGGCGGCGACCTGGCCGCCCTCGGGGACGGGGACGCCCTGCGAGTAGCGAATCTCCCAGGTGTTCTCCTCGGTCGTCGGCCGGGATAGGTCTTGTACCGGGGGGAATACAAGCGGGACGTCGGGCCCGAGCGGTGAGGTACGGCCTGTGAGCTGGAGCACGGAGTGGTTGATGAGCCGGTACGCGCCGAGCGGGAGCACCTTGCCGTTGATCGTGACCTGGTGCACGCGGTGGACGTTCCCGGGCAGGCGGATGGCTGGGGTCCCTGCGGTGTGGGTGCACATCGGACCGCAGATTCCGCAGACGACGTCGTGCAGCACGCCTCCCAGGCGGAAGGGCAGGAAGCCCCTCAGGTAGTCCTGGGACTGGTAGGTGGGCGGCGGCACGCAGTCGGCCGGCTCGGGCCGGATCACGACGATGTCGGTCCCGAACCGGCGCCCGGTCCACTCCCACAGAAGCTGAGTCGCCATGGCCTCGAAGGTGTGCTGCTGCTCGGGGCGGCCCGCCTCGTCCAGGTACTCCTTGAGGTCCTCGCACGCGCTGTAGGAGACCGGCCAGTCTCCGGGCCCGTAGCCTCTCTCGATGTCCTGCATGCCCTCTCCTACAACGCGTGCGTGGTGCGGGATGGCTACGCCGCCGAGAATCCATAGGCGGTGCCCGCACGGATGAGTATACCCATAGGAGTCTCCTAAGGAGCGTGGAGCCGGTTTCACGTGGAGCAGGTACGGCGACAGCCCCGCAAGGCGTTTGTGCGCTCTACGGGGCTGTCAGTGCCTCTGAGACGGGGTTTCTCAGGGGACGGTGACGGGCTGGTCGCTGTCCGGCGGGGGAGCGAGAGCCGTGTCGATCATGAGGAGGTGGTCGAGCGGGTCGAGGGCGGTGGGGAGCTTCGCGTTCTCGAAGCCGGCGCCACCAGCCTTGGCCTTCTTGACCACGTCGTAGGGGCCGACGCCCCAGGCGTTGCCGGACTTGGTGACGGCGCCGGTCATGGAGAAGGTGATCGCGTCCTCACCAGTGACCTCGATGTCGCCGACGGTGCCGGCGGTGATGAAGGGCAGCAGGAGGTAGCCGCTGGCGTCCTCAGCGCCGGCCGCGCAGGCCTGACCGGACAGGCCGGTCCACAGCTCGAGGGCGAACTTCTTCTCGATCTTGCCGTAGGCGACCTTGAAGCCGGCGGTGTCGCCAGCGTAGTCCAGGTACTTCGTGGCGTTGGTCACGATGTCCAGGACGGCGGGGTTCACGCCGCAGAACTCGAGCTCAACCGTGAAGTACTTGAAGGTGTTGGACTGCTTCTCGTTGACGCACAGGGAGCCGTCGGCCTTGCGGACCGTGATCTCCGTGCCGTCCTCGACCTCGGCGGCGAGCTTGACCGACACGAAGCCAGAGGTCGCCACCGGGTGGTGGGCCGCCTTGTCGAACTTGCCGCAGGTGTCCAGAGGGGTGACGCGGATGCGCTTCCCCAGCACTGGTGTGTATGAGTGCGTCTTAGCCATGGCTCAGCGCATCCTTCCCGTTGGTGTTGGAGTTGGTTGGTCGGTAGGTCATCTGGGCTCAGAACGTCCGGGGCTTGTAGGTACCGGAGCCGGGGTCGGTCCGGACCTGGACCTTGTAGGCGTCATCGAAGTTGTAAGCGATGACGTACTGCCGCTCGGCGACCGCCGTCAGGTCGTTCGTGCCCTTGTCGAAGCCTCCAGCCGCGTTGGTCGACGTGAAGACGTCCCCGCGGTAGATTTGGATCGGCCCGGTGGAGGCGATGATCGGGGGCTTGTCGACGAAGCCGTGCCCGGCCACGACGGGGGTGCCCATCTTGGTCCGGAACGTGCCATCGGGCAGGCACTCGAACATCTGCCTGGCCGTCAGCAGACCGCACAGGCGGCGTGAGACGAGGAACGTCGGCTTGATGCCGGGGGTGCGGGCGTAGTGCTCCGCAGCGTTCCAGGCGCTCTCCGCGTCCTGGGGGCCGGAGTTGTTGGCCCACTCCTGAACCTTGGTCAAGGCGGGGCCTGCCCCCTTTACCCCGGACCACAGGGCCTTTTCGATCTCGTACTCCTCGTACTGGGCGAGGCGCTGCGCAGCGATGGCGACGGCCTCCTCGGGAGTGTGGTCGAGAGGCGTGGTACGGAAGACGGCGTAGAGGGTCAGCGGCTCCAGGGACTCCAGGGTCACGCCCTTCGGGGTGTCCAGGGTCTTGGGCAGGCCCTCGACGGTGCCGGGCTTCTGGTACTGGCCGATGGAGCCGATGTCGGCCCGCGCGACGTCCTCCCAGGTGACCCCGTTCTCCCAGCGGATCGAGGAGTCCTCGATCGGGGCGAACTGGGAGAACAGCCCGCCGGTGGGGCGCTGAGTGACCGGCGCCTCGACGCGCTGCTTCGGTGCGATGATGGGCATCTGTCCTCCTTGCTGGACGGTGACTGGCTAGGGATGGTCACGGGGCGGGCAGGGACTGGCCGCCGCCCGCCCCGGAGTCATCACTTGGCCGGGTCAGCCGTGCCGTTGGCGAGGAGCTTGATGCCGGTGCCGGTGCCGCCGTTCGGGTTGATCGGCACCGTCACGACGCGGGCGTCGTGGCCGCGCTTGGCGACCAGGTAGCCCTCCTCGGTGAACAGGGCGGTGTAGTCGTTCTGTCCGAGCAGGACCGAGTCGTAGACGGTGTCCAGGGTGATGACGTCCTGGCCGCCCTTGACGAAGGTGCCCGCCGAGTAGAGCAGGAACTTCAGCGAGGTGCCCCAGACCTTGAAGGCGGAGGCGTCGCCGGTGAGAGCCTGCCAGTCGTAGACGAACTGAGGGTTCACGCCGCGGGCCTTGAACCATGCGTCGATGCGGGCGTCGTTGACGTCGGTGAGGTCGACGCCCTGGCGGCGGGACAGGTCGGTGCGGATGGCGCCGTGGACCCAGTACGGGAAGACCGCCTCCAGGGTGGTGGAGCGGGATAGGCGCTGAGCGTAGCGGTAGTGCTCGACCTGGAGCTCGATGGCGGTCAGGATCGGGGCGGCGGCGCCGATCTGGCCGGCGTCCATGGAGACGGCGGTGGACTGGCGCTCCATGGAGGCGATGATGCGCTCGCTCATCTTGTGCTCGTGAGCGACCAGCGCACCACGGATGGTGCGGGCGACCAACTCCGGGTAGCCGCGCTGCTGGAGCAGGTTGGCCTGGAGGTGGATACCGGCTGCGGAGAGGCGGACCTCCTCGAACTCGGTGCAGGGCACGTTGTAGACGGGCTTGGCGCCGACCTTGTTGGTCGGGTCGGTGGCGGAGGTGGGGGCGTACTTGCCGGCCTTCGCCTCCTCCTCGGTGAAGTTGAAGGAGGGAGCCGCGTACAGGTCGGCGAACTTGGGGCCCTTGGTGAACTTGATGCCGCCGCGAGTGACGTTGATCTCGGGCAGGGAGATCAGCCCGTCACGGGACTCGTCCTCGAGCAGGTCGTAGACGGTCTCGGAGGGGGCGCACCAGCCACCGGCCGCGACAAGGGAGCCGCCGGGCAGGTTCTTCTCGTTGACGGCGAAGGCCATGGCGGCCTCGGCCGACTCAGGGGAGGAGACGGTGGCGCGCTCGTCGAAGGACTTGCGGATTACGGCCAGGCCGTGGCGCTCGCTCATGGCGCGTCCGGCGCGAGCGGCGGCGGCGTAGGCGCCGGAGTTGAAGCCCTGGAGGCGGCGGTCGAGAGCGGCGGCCAAGTCCTCGAAGGAAGCGTCGGAGTCGGCGGCGAAGCCGGGGACGTCGGCCACGGTCATGCGGGCCTTAGCGGTGTCCTCCACGGAGGTCTCCTCAGTGATCGCAGGTGCGGGGGTGTGAACGTGCCGGCGGATGCCGGACAGCTTGATGGGGCCGCGGGGAGCGGCAGCGGTGACAGCCTCGGGCTCGGCGTCGATCTCGGTAGCGGGCTCGACGTCGGCCGCGGCGGCCTTGGCCTTCTTCTCGGCCTCCTCAGCGGCGGCCTTCTCGGCCTGAGCCTCGGCGATGTCGGCCTCGGCCTCCGCCTTCTCCTCGGCCGGGGTGTCGTCCTCGTCCTCATCGGCGGGGACCGGCTTGTCAGCGCCGACCTTGGCGGCCATCTCGGCGGCCTTGGCGGCGCGCTCGGCGGCAGCGGTCTCGCGAGCGCTGATCTCAGCGGACAGGGCCTCGATGCCCTCGGTCAGGGTGCCGAGCGTGGCGAGGTCCTCGTCGGTGAACTCTCCGTTCGCGTAGAGGGTCTGGAAGGCGTCAACGGCCTTGGAGCGCAGGTCACCGAGGTCGGCGGCGCTCAGGTCGGACAGGTTCTCGGGAATCTCCAGGTCGAAGGTCTCGGCCGGAGCGTCGTCAGCCTGGTCGGCGAAGACGGTGATGTCGAAGTGCTTGCGCATGTTGAGGGGTCCTCCGTGTCTCGTTGCTGGGCAGGGTTCCCGTCCCCAGCGGGGTACACACGAGGCCCTGCTGCCATGCCGTTGGCTCAAAGGATACACCTATGAGTGAGACAGCCCTCCATAGGGTAGACAAAACCCCGCACCGCCATGAGCAAACGGTGCGGGGTTCTGCCTGATCCACCCAGCGTCAGGAGTCCATGAGACCTCTAACGGGGACCATCATAACCGATGACAATGAGTGGCGCGACCCTAGAAACGGGTGATCGGGGAGGAGTCCTTGGAGCCCTCTCCAGGCAGGGTGCCGTCGGCCAGGGGCCGGGGCTCGGTGCCTACCGGAGGAGTCGTCGTACGTCCGCAGTTGCAACTCATGATCTCTGTTCCTTTCCTCAGATGGACCCGAGACGGCGTGCCATGGACGCCGCCTTCGCCAGTGTACCCGCGCGCTCGACGCGGGCCCGCATCTTGTCGGCGGCCGTAGCGCGCTGAAGGTCGCGGCGGCGCTCGGACTCGGCCAGCCGCTTCAGGTACGAGATGTCTCCGAGAGTGAGGCCATCTCCCCGCATCCGGCTCGAAGGGTGCGCGGCACGGGCAGCGGCGTCGTCGTGAGCCACGACGCCTGACGCCTGGAGCGACTTCACCTCGCCGGAGGCCAGGAGGCCCTGGGGACGGGGCACCGGGAAGCCCGGAACGTTGACGGCGAGCGCGCCGACGAGCTCCAGTGAGCCTCGGATCGTGCGCCAGTCGCCGGAGATCGGGGCGGAGCGGGCCACCCGGACCTGCTCGGCCGTGATCCCGGGGCGCAGGGAGCCTGCCACCCAGATGCCGTAGGCGTCCTCGCCGGCCGCGACGTCGGCGAAGACGGTCCCGGTGTTGTCGTAGTGCTCGGCTGCGGCGTTGGCGGAGTCGCGCGGTCCGGCGTGCCCGGTCCCCATGGTGAGATGCCCCACAGCAACGGAGGTGCCCTCAGCCGTACGCAGGGCGCCGGTGCGGAAGTAGGCGTAGTTGGACGGGCTCGTGGGCGGCTCTACGCACTTGCCGATCTGACCGATGTGGCAGGTGCCCCAGGCGGCGATATGGCCGTAGACGCGGCCGTCGTCCTCGACCACGAGAGCGGTCGGGCCGGTCAGGGCCGGGTCCTTGAACCACGCCTCAGGAGGGGCCGTAGGGATGGCCGCCGCGGTCAGGGAGTCGCGGCTCAGAGGGCTGGCGTCCGCTGAGCGAGCCATTTTCTCCCCAGAATCGGCATTTTCGTCGCGCTCAGGGGTCTCGGAGGTGCTGGGAGCCTGCCCAGCGGAGTAGACCCGGGCCGTGGCGAAGGCCGGGACTGCCACGAGCGTGGCGGCGCGGAGGCGGGCCGACTCGATGACGGTCAGCTCGTCCGAGGACGACATGGCGGCGACCTTGACCCGGCCGTCGGGGTCGGGCTCCCCGCCGTTTCCAGAATCTGCAACGTCGGCCCCGGGCATGTCCGCCTTCGCCATGATCCTGAACGTCACGTCGTCCGTGTCGATGGAGACGCCGTTAGACATCTGCTCGGACACCTGGCGGAACGCCTCGACGCCAACGGCGGAGCCGAGGTCGAAGGTGCCGGTGGCGTAGATGTCGCCGCCCTCGCGGCGCTCGACTGTCTCGATCCGGCCGCAGACCTCAGCGCCGTCGTGGCCTCCGACGTCCTTGAATGCGACGCGCAGTGGGATGGGGAGGTCGTCCCAGCGCAGGGCGCCGTCCTCGATGAGGCGGCCGTCGCCGGTCATCTCGCCCTCGCGGGCGATGACTCCCTCCCAGCGGCCGTCAGGGGCGGCCTCGGCGGCGGGCTCCGGGACGGTGTCTCCGGCGGGCTCCTCTCGGAGGTCGGAGAACTCGCCTACGCGGCGGGCCGTCTCCTCGATTCGTAGCTTCATGGCAGTCCTTTCGATGGCTGAGAACGGGTACTTGGCGTTGACGGCAGCGTTCACGGCGGGCCGTGCGTCGGTCGGGATGAGGATGCATCGACAGTTCGCCGTCTCCTTGAGCGGCCCTGCTGGGTCCCCCGGGTAGAGGAGGTGAGCGTCACCAACGTGGAACGGGGTACCGATGTCCTGAACCTGCCCGTCGGCCTCGACGTGGGTGGGGCGGACACGGTTGTCGTGGACCGTGACCCAGCGCAGCCGGCCCCGCTTGCGGGCCAGGTCCGAGGTCGCCGTGCGGTGGGCGGCGTTGGCGGTGGCCGCGGTACGGGCCAGAGTGCGCAGGCGGGCCGCGTAGGCCGTCGTGGCCTCTCCCTTGCGGCGCGAGGTGCCGAGCATCTTGCCGAGCTCGATCTTCGTCTTCCGCTCGCCCCAGCCCTCCGAGGCGGCGCGCTTGAGGAGGTTGCGGACGTCTTCGTAGACCATGACCGGCAGGCCGGAGTCCTCCAGGATGCGCTGCACGGTCGCGTACTGCGGCAGGCGCCGCCGGCCGCGGCCGTCACGGATGAGGTCGCGGATAGCGGCCTGCCACGCGCTTCGAACAGATGTCCAGGCGAACGGGTTCGGCACGTGGTCGCCGGCCGCCGTCAGGACCGGAGAGTCCAGGGCGTCCTCGGCCAGGGTGCGAACGCGCCGCAGGAAGGCGTTCAGGACCGGCTCGGCCAGGTCGAGGTACTGCTCCTCGATCTCGTCGCGCCAGTCGGCCACTGCCTCGGGGGACTCCCAGTCGGAGGGACCCTCGGCCAGCAGGTCGACGTCGGTGTGGGCCATCACCGCACCTCCTCAAGGGACGCCCGATTCAGGCTGGGAGTACGGATGAGGGCGTTCTCTGGCAGGACGTAGCGCAGCGCCTTCACGAGCCGGTCCAGGCGGTGCGGAACGCCGTGCGTTGCGACCTGCGTCACGTAGGCGTCCAGCAGGGTCACGACGCGGCCCGACTCGACGCCGGGACAGCCGTGGTTGTCGAGCAGGGCCGGGACGACATCCCACGCGCCCTTCGTGGCCTTGCCCACTGTGAGGACGTCGGTCGGCCACAGGACGTGCGCCTCGTGGAACGGGCGGCCCTTCAGGGCGTTGAAACGGGCGCGGTCGGCGCGCACGACTCGCTTCCCGACGGCCTCGAGGGCCTTGACCACGAGGACGTCAACGACGGCCACGAGGGCGGTGGCGTCAACGTCCAGGCCGTGGGCGGTCAGGCGCGCGCCCGGGTTGCGGCGAGTAGTCGCCGAGGCGGGGGAAGCGGCCGACGCCGCCGCGTAGGCGCGGGCGGCGTCGGCAGTGGGCGGGGGAGGTGTCATGGGTTCTCCTGAGTGTGAAGCGGTAGGTGGCCGGTCAGGCCCCGGCCGGGGCCTTCGTGGATGACTCCGGGCGGGCGTCGCCAGATGAGACCGGCGCCTCGCTACCAGGCACCCTACCCGGCTCGGCCGCGTCCGCGCCACTCGGCGGACGGCCGGGGCCGTCCTGATCGGGCTTGGGCGCGTCCTCCGGGGAGTCGGTGGGAGGGGTAGGCGGCAGGGCGAGCTGACGGAGGGCCTCGGACGGGGCCGAGTAGTCGCCCCCGTAGGCCTTGAGAATCTCCTGCGTGAGGGGGCCGATGCCGATCGTGCCCATGAGGTCCGGCCGCTTGGAGACCATGGCGAGGGCCTGCATGAGGGCGCGCTCGTCCAGGGGCTTGGCGTCGGAGTCGTCGAAGCCGGACGCCTCGCGCAGCGCCTCGTCCGACACGGCGCCGGCGCGGTGAAGGTTGAGCGCCTCCTCGGACCGGTTCGGGCGGGCCACGAGGGCCGAGACGTCGTAGCCGACCGAGAGGGTGCGGACCTCGTCCTCGCCCAGGCCAGCCGACAGCAGGACCGGGCGGAGGTACTGGCTGGTCAGCGCGTCGCAGATGAGGGCCAGGACCGGCTCGATGTGCGTGGTGACCGTGTCCTCGCGCGTCAGCCACGCGCCCCAGTGGTTCATGGCGCCTGAGCCGAGCAGCAGCTCCGGCGGGGCGTCCTGGGCCAGGGCCAGGCGCCGGATCGCCTCGTCGCGCAGGTCGCGGGCGCCGGAGTCCAGGGCCGAGGAGAACGTGAGGTGGCTCATCTTGTCCGCCGCCTCGTCCGGCACGGTCACGACGAGAGGCACGACGGCGCTGGCGTCGTCCCGGTTCTCGATCGGCCGCAGCATGGAGTCCATGAGCGCGGCCACGAACGGGTCCGGAGCGCCGTAGGCGTTCTGGTCAGCGGCGTCCGAGGCCAGCGCGGCCGAGGCCGAGGAGGGCACGACCAGGATGCCGGCGCCGGCCAGGCGGGAGTCGATCTGGGCGCTGATGTGGCGCGTCAGGCCGATGAGCTCGCGCAGGATCGGCAGGCAGGCCCGGGTAGGGCTGTCCGCCTCCCAGTAGCGGGCCGGGTGAGGGCGCCAGACGCGGACCATGTAGACCTCTGAGGCCGAGACCTCGACCGGGGCCGAGCCGTCGGTGCCCAGGTTCAGGCGCACGGTGCGCCCGTCGGAGCCGACGGAGGAGACCTCCGTGACGGCCAGCACCCTCCACACCAGGTCGGTCAGCGCGGGGTCCGGCGAGGGGGCGGTCACTGCCGGCGCCGCGGACGGGGCCGCGGCGTCGATGACGTGGCGCGGCACGCCGACCAGCCACCCCTCGCCGGCCACGAACAGGTTCGTCGCCAGGCGCTGGAGCATCTGGCCGAGGTCCTGCTGGGACGCTCCGAGCGCCGCCAGGACCGCCTCGGCCAGCCGCGCGGGGCGGGAGGGGGCGGTGTCGGTGGCGTCCGTCGGGTCGTCGCGCAGGGACGAGTGCGGGCCTGCGGCCGGCTTGTGCTGGACGTACAGGCGGGCCT